>Ga0209129_1000502_pt1 | contig 28241 bp, 29 predicted proteins | sample AraplaMF_Col_mMS_FD_184257 | JGI IMG/M metagenome (GOLD analysis project Ga0209129, IMG submission 184257) | Arabidopsis root microbial communities from the University of North Carolina, USA - plate scrape MF_Col_mMS (SPAdes) (version 3) | ecosystem: Host-associated > Plants > Roots > Endosphere... | reverse complement strand
GCTCTCCCGCATAGTTTATCTTCGTGTCGATCTTTCCGGCGAGATGGTCATAGGCTGTGCCTGACATCAGTATGTCACCGGGCGGGCAGATTTGCTCCAGCCGTGCCGCCACATTCACGCCATCCCCGAGCAGATCGTCACCATCGACGACGACGTCACCAACATTAATGCCGATCCGAAAGACGATCTTGCTGGTGGTATCGGACCGATCATGCTGTCGCGCGATCGCATTCTGCATCTGGACAGCGCAGGAAACTGCCTCAACGACCGAGGCAAATTCAGCAATCAAGCCGTCGCCCATCAACTTGACGATGCGTCCTGCGTGTGCAGCGATCTGTGGCTGGAGCAATGCGGTCTGCAAAGTGGGCAAGGCCGAAAGCGTCCTGCCTTCGTCCTTCTCAACAAGCCGTGAATAGCCGACCACATCGGCGACCAGGATGGCTGCCAGCCTTCGTTGCAAAGCGTGCTCCTCCTTCCTCAAAACATGCCGAGAACCGCTTCAGAGTCTCCAGCGCATTATCCGATTAAATCCGAAGACGAGGAAAGAAAAAAAGAGCCGGGATCCTCGATTCTACGCTCGCCGGACCTGCAGCATCACATTTGCACGTGCGCAGGTGTTGGAAACCATTGGGCTTCATTGATCGTGCGACCTCATAAAAAGTCTCAAGATATTTGCAGACGGACAGTCTTCGGCAGCAATGTCAAACGCGCAAGTCAATAACCAATTTGAGGGTCGCGGGGACCAGTACAAGTCCATCTCATGTATATCCACAGAACGTACGGTGGCGGACGGGATTTGATCCATGCGTGGAGGTTGGACGGAATATCCATCCGGCACTTGCCTAAAAGCCAACACCGGTGCCGTGGCAAAAGCAGCGAGCGAATGAAGGTGCTGGAGCTCCAATGGCCTGCGGCCCTATGTTTCCGCTGCCGACACAGCCTTGCTTATTATGGTCGCTTCGGTTAGCCAGGCTGCCCAGCCGGCGAGTAACGACATGACCCTCACGAGATCGGCAAGGCCGCACTCGTCAACATGCGCACAGTCGATTAAGGATGAGCGTCCCTGTCGCTCAATTGTGGCGCAGCGCAGATGGGCTGGGTCTTTGAGCAGCGAGCGTCAATCAATGGCTTCGACAGGGTCGGGGGGCCACTCAATGCGACCTGCCGTTGGTTCGGGAAGGATCGTCCTCGTCCGGTTCTGCCGAAACCTCCCTAATCAAACCCAGTAGCGCCTTCTTTACGGCAGCACTTTTGACGGCACTGAGTTCGCCGCTTAGGGGAGGGGCTCGGCGAGATCTTCTTAGAGCGTCATTTCGGATCGTCGGCTCGGCTCCATGGAAGAAGTCATCCATTGGCACCGAGAGCGCCTGTGCCAATTCGAACAGGACACTTGCACTCACGCGGTTTGTGCCCTTTTCGTACTTCTGGACTTGTTGGAACGTGATATCGAGGACTTCGGCGATCGACGACTGGCTCAACCCTCTCGCTTTTCTTATGCGGGCAAGATTTTCACCAATTATGAGATCGATGGCGCTTTTACCTGTTCGTGCCAATGTTCCTCTCCGTGTGATTGAAGACTATGCCAAAACATGTGCGATGCGTTCGACGTGGTGCTCTGGAGCCGCGTCGTCCTGCTCGGAGGCTGCGATCTCAGTAGCCGTCAATCCTGTTGCGACTGCTAGGTCTTCAATCGTGTATCCCTTGGCGATCCGCTTTGCACGACGGGTTTCCGAAGGGCTGGTTGTCTCTGATAAATTTTGCTGGTCCATGTGTCTACTCCGGGTTCGAGCTCACTAGGAATGTCCGACCGCGGGCTGTGTTCCGCAGCTACCAGAAGGTTCGTCGTCTTCAGAGAGCAGCAGTCTTCTCAGCCGTTCAGTCTTCTCTTTGCGAAGACGACGCTCTTCTTCTGCGGCCTCGGTCGCGATCTTGTTCGTATGTTCAAAAGCTGACGCGCGTTGCTGCACGGTCAGGGTTTTTCTGAGCCTGCTCACCATGGCAATCATCCTTGAGGGTTACTCCTTATATGGGCGGATTGCCTTGCCGCTTCAACGTCTTGAGCGTCCCTGTCCGCTAGCGTACTGCTTTTCCCAATGATGCCGAACCCCTCCAAAAACGTCAGCATCACGGCAAAATATGGGCTGCTCAGCGACGTCCTGAAGCCCTCGCGGGATCGCTGGCGCGGAAAACCGCTGCATCCTTCTTGAGGACAGGACAACTACGAAATCTGCGAGGACGGCGACGCATGCGACTGGAACCTTGTGTTTGCTCGGGTGTCCGGCCTCAAACGCAAGAAATGCTGAATGTTCGTCGAAATTCTCCAAGCACTGGCGCGGCTGTCTACCTCCTGTCGATTTCATTCGCCCAATATCGCGTTCCTGCTGCGGTTTGGGGAGGGCCCGACTGGGGGGCCGCTTGGAGCACCTATCCGGGGAAGCGACGGCAGCACGGCAGGGCGAGCAAACGGGGACGCAGGGCGGGGATTCGCGCCGCAGCTTGCTGCGACGGCCAACCGTCGCGCAGCCGACCAAAACGAAAACTGCATCTCGGTGGGCAGGCGAACCCCGGGTCCGTGAGCACGTCTAATGCCACGGCCGGCAATCCGGCTGCCCGCAATTGGAGTGGTTCCCTAGAGCGCCGGCTGCTTTCCTATTTTGACAGCTCACTTGTTGCAGCCTTCGCTATGGTCCGGCCACAGGTTTCCCCGAACGCCTCGGTAAACGAACCCAAGCATAACAACCGACGGCACGCAGACAGTACTGCGCGGGTCGGGCGCGATCGCTTTCCACCTTAGCTTATCGTCGCCGTCGCCTAAAGAAGGAGCGCGAAAGCTGACGGGAGCGAGATTTTCGTCCGTTGGTCCCGCCCGCTTCTGCGGCATTCATCCCTGAGCCGTGCGTCCGAGCGGCAGCGTCGGTGTTCTCCATCCGCTCCCGATAGCTCAAGTCGCGCAGTCGCCCGTAAGATCCGTTTCGCTGCGCTGCGACTTTCTTGAAAACAAGCTGGAACCAAAGCAAAAGGTAGAGGTTCGTTAGAAAGACGCGGCCGCCTAGACCTCCCCAGAGGCAAGATCGCCCCTCTCGATCGCTGCGTTACCTCGTGAAGAATGCCTTCGGCTCGACCTCCTCCAGCCGGAGGCATTTTGACCTGGACAGGCAGCCTTCAGGCTACATGTTGGCGGCTTTGAGAGCGGTCTCCGGCACCAACCACCAAACCGGCAGACAGGCCAGTGCAATAGCAACCAACCAAACAGAAGCGAACTTTATGAGGTATTGTCGGCGTGCTTGGCCTCGCTCCACTCGTAGTATATGTGCATTCTCCCTCCCAGCCGCGGAAATTGAAGCACCGGGCATTGCGGGAGTCGAGTGCGGATGTGCAAAACCCTGATAGCAATGCCCGATGTACTCCGCACTCCTTTACGCAAGGAGAGGCAGCTCTGGTCTTTGCGGCGAAACTCCCGGCATGCCTGTTTCACAATCGAGAAAGGGATTTTCCCGCGGCAGCAACCTGTTTTCGTCCCAAGGAATTTGCCGTCGTCAACACGATTTCGCCCGCGCGGCCGAAGCAAAGCCAAGCTCAACGCGAACCGCTTAAGGGGGACGTTTCTGACGCTGGTGATCTTTTCTGTGGTCGGCCTGAACGTCTGAAAAAGGCAGAGTGCCATCGGCGATATCTGGTGGGCGGGAGAAAATGCGCCCCAGGATCTGCCCATGAACGCTATGACGACAAGAACTTCCGAGCACAAGCGGATCCGTTACCGGTCCGGCATTAGCCCGCCGGCCTGACGAGGCGACGGGCTAACGGATCTTATTTAGCTGCGTTGGCGACGCGATGTCCGGCGTTCTGGGTGGCGTTCACAGTGTTGGCTGTGTCCTGGCCCATCCCCCGAATGGTGTTGCCGCAGGATGACAGCGTTATGGCAAGGGTAAGTGTTGCGATCATTGCACAAGCGATTTTCATGGAAAGACCCCGGTTTCGTAGTAACCACCCTATAACCGTCTGGAGTGTTCAAGGTTCCCAAGACTGGGTCGATATCAGAACGCGCACCTCGATAGACATCCCAGCGCGAGCTCGAATGAACCAACGGCAGTTCTCAGCGTTTCCGTTCAAAAGGAGAACGCTATGCGCTTGACGATGGAAGGAGACTATCATCGCGCCGTCGGCGATATTGACGCGCTTGATGAACTCGAGCGGGCTAATGCTCTTGTCGATGAGTACCTCCGATTTGTCAAAGCGAACGATATCCGCAAGCAGGTGGTCGATGAGGTTGAGTTGCCCATCCCAAAGCTGGGGCTTGTGAAGGCTTTCTGCGTCGCTATTGCCGCCGAACACCGCCCCGATACACGCGCGCTCCTGATCAGGGCGGGCCTCGCTCTTGCCCAATATCAACCGGCAATCGGCCCCCGTATCTTGATAGAGGCACAGCATCATTGCCGCGCTGAGCGATCGAGGATGTCTGCTCGCCGCCTGGAAAACATCCTGTTCATGGTCGCGGAAGAACGAGTACGGCTCGGGGATCTCTTTCTGGCCGTGGTGAAACGTTCCCTCCATTGACGTCCAGACAGACCCATGAGAGGCGCGAATCACACTTGATGTCAGCATCGAAACAGACGCGCTTTGGGTACTTGGCCATGGCTTTAAGGTCGACGGGTTTTACGCCAGTGGTCTGTTCAAGTTGGATGCGTGAGGTTCTTTTTGTCGAGGAGGTACAAAAGCTGTGCTTGCGGATCGATGCCGCTGCGTCTTCCAAGAGTTCGTTGATAGCGAAACGCAAAGTCAAGGCAGTGATGTCGATGTCAAAGACCTGATTGCTGCCTTTGAAGATGGGACTATCGCTGCGAAGTCCAGACTGGATACAGGCTACTGTCCTTACAGCGCCTCGAAGGAACCCTCCAGTTTCCTGGCTTGGTTGGCGGGCTTCCGGTGCTGTTCGGGTGACAGCGTGCGCTAACTATCGGAGAGGTGTTGGCTGCGGTTGCGTAAAGCGGTACAGGATCACAGTGGACACGGAGCGAGGGAGCATGGCCGGTACGACATGGCAGGTCTTGACGGTCGGCTATTCTACTCGGACCATCACCGAATTCGTGGAACTCCTGAGGGTTGCCGACAGGGATCTTGTGCAGCAAAGCTCGAATACGAAAGCTGCAAGCGGGTCGAATGCGGGCAGGTTTCTGACGACTGGCCTGCCTTTGCCGGAGCACGGTCACGTTCGTCAGGCAACAGCCTGGGAAGGGCGACATTTGGAAATCGGCCGGCGCACTGGCAATCAAATGCTGTATCCGTTGGCTAGGCGAGATGGCGGCCCCAAAGCGCGAGCATCATGACGGCAACGAGGCTGGCTGCGTGCGGCAGCAGCGCCAGTGTCCATCCCCATTCTGACAGGACCAGCAACACGTCCGCAAACGGTATCAGGGCAATCGCGAAAAGAGAAACGGTGGCGGCGGGCATCGAGATCGACGGGGCAGCCAATAGCCAGGAGCCGGTTGCGAGATCTCGAGCAGCTAACGCGCGCAGGAAGAGCGGGTCAGCAATACCGGTCATGGGCGCGCCAAACAGCAACGCGCCTATCGACGGTTCGATGAGAATGAAGATGCCGAGACCGAGCAATGCAAGGCCCAGTGCCCGCACCAGAGGTCTCCACCATCTCGATCATTGCATGATGTTCGCCATCATCTTGGGATCCTCCTGCCTGTCGGCGACCGGGCCGCTGGTCAAGCGGCCTGTCTCGTCGCCTTTGCCAGACGCTTGATCGCCTGCTCGAGAGATCGCTGCCCGTCGCAATAGTCCTGCCAGGCATTCGTCTTGGCAAGCAGCGTCGGCACGGTGCGGATGGTAAAACGTTTCGGATCGAGATCGGTTTTGACCTGGCTCCAGGTCAGCGGCATCGACACCGTAGCGCCTGGCCGCGCCCGTGGCGACAGAGGAGCGACGGCGGTCGCCATCCGGTCATTTCGCAAATAGTCGAGGAAGATGCGGCCGTTGCGCTGGTTCTTCGCCATCTTGATCAGGTAAAGTTCCGGATTGTCGCGAGCCATCTGCAGGCAGACGTCATGGGCAAATCCCTTCGCCTCGGCCCAGATCAGCTTCTTGCCTTTCGGCACGGCAAGCGGCGTGACGACGTGCAATCCCTTACCCCCAGTTGTCTTGCAGAAGCTGACGAGCCCGAGTTCTTCTAGTCGGTCGCGCATTTCGCGAGCTGCCTTGACAACGGTCGCGAAGGAGACATCCGGGCCGGGATCGAGGTCAAAGACAAGGCGGCCCGGTACTTCCGGCTGCCTAGGTTCGCAATTCCATGGATGCAGCTCGACCCCGCCGATCTGGGCAATGGCGGCCAGGCCTTCGATCCGATCGACCTGGAGATAGGGCTTCTTGTCGCCGAACACCTTGACCAGCTCCAGAAGATTCGAGGTGCCGAGCATCGCGTGGCGCTGGAAAAATTGCTCGCCGCCAATGCCATCCGGCGAACGGATTATCGAGCACGGCCGTCCCTTGATATGGTCGATCATCCAGGAACCGACCGCTTCGTAATAGCGGGCGAGATCGGCCTTCGACACCGGTTCGCCGTCGTTGGCATCCGGCCAGAGCGACTTGTCGGGGTTGGAGATCAAAACACCCATGACATCTTCCTTGCCACCTTTGCGGAGGGGCTTGGCCTCTTGTTTCGGTTTGGCAGATGTCCCCGGATCGGGAGTGCCTGCCTTATCGGGCGCGGCGGGCTTCTCGGCGACGACCTCCGTCGCAGGCTTGTCTTCACGAAGGCCCTTGAAGGCCGCCTGCCGGACAAGCCCGTCGGCGGTCCAGCCGGCAAACTCGATCTCGGCCACCAACTCCGGCTTCACCCAGACAATCTCGGCGTCCTTCTTCGGCGCACCCATGCCGGTAAATGGCGATCGGTTCGTTTCCAATGCGCGCAGCTTGGGCAGAAGCGTCTTGATCTTGCTTGCACCATATCCCGTCCCTACACGTCCCACATAGACGAAATGGTCGCCCCGATTGACACCAACAAGCAGCGAGCGGAATTTGCCGTTTGTCTTTGCATAGGCGCCAACGACCACCTCGTGCCCGGCGCGGCACTTTGACTTGACCCAGGTCTCGGTGCGTCCCGATTGATAAGCAGCTTCGGCCTGTTTCGAGACAATACCTTCAAGCGACAGCTTGCATGCCGATCTTAAGACCGCGTCCCCGCCAGTCTCAAAATGTTCGACGAAACGCAGCCGCGGATCTTCGCCGGCGTCGATGAGCACTCTCTGCAGGCGGCTCTTCCGCTCGCTCAAGGGACGCTCGCGCAGATCTTCCTCGCCCTCAAACATCATGTCGAAGGCAAAGAACACCAGTTCGTCTGTTTTTTCCTCAGATAGCGCTGCCTGAAGTGCTGCGAAATCGGGTGCACCATTTTCATCGAGAGCGCAGATTTCACCGTCGATTATCACATCAGGAAGACCCGAGGCGGATCCGGCAATCGCCGGGTACTTTGCTGTCCAGTCCAGGCCCTTGCGTGTCTTCAACGTAACGTCGCCGTCATTGACCCGCATCTGGATGCGGTAGCCGTCGAACTTGATTTCGTGGATCCACCCGGCAGCGCCAGGTGGGCGCTCGCGTGTTTCGCATAGCTGCGGCGAAATAAAGTCAGGCATGTTTGACGTTGGTGAAATGGATGACGTTGCTACCTCTGTCGCCTTTGTCTGCCGTCTGGCTTTAGGGCCGGTGGCGCGCTCCTCGGCCGCCAGACCCCGGTCGCTGTCCCAGACCGCATCCGCCTGCACGTCAGCGCTTTCCACCATGAACGGCTTCGGTTTTCTTCCCTTGCCGGCAGCAATCGCTGCCATTGTCCGGCCAGAGGCGACCGAGGTTTCATTGTCGTCGAGCACGGCGGCGCCATTCTCGTCGACAGAAAAATCGTCATGATGCTTGATCAGCAGCCAGTTGGTCCGTTTGCCGCCGTCACGGTCGTTGCGCATGCGCACCAGCACGAAGCTGCCACGAAGACGTTCGCCCTCCAGGGAAAACTTGAAATCACCTTTTGCCAGAGCTTGTTGCGGGCTCTTGTTGCCCTCCGGCTCCCAATAGCCGCGATCCCATAGCATCACCGTGCCGCCGCCATACTGGCCTTTGGGGATCGTTCCCTCGAAGTCCCCATAGTCGAGGGGATGGTCCTCTACCTCGACAGCCAGCCGCTTGTCTTGCGGATCGAGAGAGGGTCCCTTCGTTACTGCCCAGGATTTGAAGACCCCGTCCAGCTCGAGGCGAAGGTCGTAATGCAGACGCGTGGCATCGTGCTTCTGGATCACGAAGCGCCTCCGGTTCGATGCTCTCAGCTTGGCCTGGCCGCTCGGCTCCTGCGTCTTCTTGAAGTCTCGCTTTTGCTTGTAGGTCGAGAGCTTGTCGCTGGCCATTGTATTCCCCTTACGAATTCGTCGTCCGCCTCTAAAGCGGAGGACAGATCGGCATGGATCGGCAAGGACAGGCAGGATCTCAACTGGCGCTTCGTGGCGACGAAGACTTGAACAGCGTCGTGCATCCCTGTCCGTTCCGGCTGCCCGGCCGGCGACCTCGCTACCAGAAGCGTGCAAAGGTTGATTTTGTTCCGCTACAGACCGCAGCACATCGCGATCGAGGCTCGCTTTAATCCCCGATCCGTCCGTATTGTTAGTCCTCGAGGTGAGCTAGGCTTCTCACAACAACAGCCACTCGAAGAGCGGCCTGTCGTCGTCCTGTCGCACGAGAGGGTGCGTTCTTCGTCTATGATGATGATCAAGTGGCGGCCTCCACTCAAATGGGTACTTATCGAGTCCCTCGGTAGGCAACGCGCTGATCTCCAGAGGGAACGGGATGCGAGATGATCCTGCCTTTCGGTGAGCGTGGACATGACTTTCGCCCTCTTCTTGGCGGAAGAGGGCGCCGCATCTCATGGCGCTGGAGCGGCGTGAATGGCTGCCGCAGGTCGTTGATGAACCGACCAACCGCCGGTACTTTCGCGTCCTCCCGTTCCCTTGGCTGGCCTCAATCTGCATTCGCTTTTCTAAGCAGCCGGCCAACGGCCGAAAAAGTTCTGCAAATCTGGCTAGTTCGAGCTGGGGCTGGAAGCGCCACGCACCAGTGGGCTGATCCACCACCGCTGCCCAACCCAAAATGACCAAATGGTTGCGGGGGTCCAGAGATCCTGAATAGTTCGAATGAAAGATGCCCGCCACGGGGGAGACGTGCGCGGGCCAGGATGAGGCTACCAGGCCAATCTCCAGATGATAGTGGCAAATCGATGGCCCTCGCGGAGCCGAGGCAGGCACGAAGACAGGCCGGGCGCCGCTTTGGGCGATGATTATTTAATCGCCAACTGTCCAGCGTGCCATGTGGAACACGATCATCTTCAGGAAACTTGACCTGGGCTCGCTATTGACCCGGAGCGACTGGATTTGCACCGGCTGCCGGTGCCGCACCAGTCGCCTCCATGGGCTAATGCGCTGCGGATAAGACAAGCTTGACGCCGATGCCCTGCTTTGCAGAACACGATCGCGCCCTCATCAGCGGCGCACCAGGAACGGAATTAGTCCCACAGGAAATCGGGGCCAGTCATCTGGTATGTGAGTTTCAGCGTTCCGTCAGGCTGTACGACGTAGCGTTCGAATACGCGATATCCAAATTCGCCCAGGAAGGAATTCTTAACCACGGTTCCAGGTTTATAGCGGGAGTGGACAACCTTGCCCCCGTAGGTGAGGCTGCCGGGAAGCGGTCGCATGCCAGCAGGCGAGCTTGTCGTCGGCTGCGCAGCACAGCCCGCGAGGCTGACTATGATCGCTGCGATCCCGCCAGATAAGCGTATGTCTTTCAGCATCGGTTGCTCCCTTTCTCATTTACACCGGCAATTGCCGTAAAACATATGACTCACTTGTGGCGATCGCGTCCTAGTTCGTATCTGCGTGCTGTCGTGCCGTCGTCGTCAGGCTGACGGCGCATAGCTTTTTGCCGTGGCGAAAGGCACGGCTTGTCGATCGTCGATCTTCTTCTTCGCTCTCGTCCGGCACGAACAAGAAGCACGAGGATGAGTTCCCGTTACGATGCTTCGACTGGTGCTCCGCATGCTTCACCTCAAGTGCGGCTAGTCGCGGTATGCTCCGCCGCTGGCAGCGAATCGCGTCCACACAGCGGGTGAGGGCAGATCAACAAGTGGACCGCCCGTTCTTCGAAACGAATATCCCCAGCGGCCAGTGCAAACTTCGCTGAGGCGGGGACTAGACGCCTCTGAACTGATTATCTCCCAGGACCAATGTCTCCAATTGGAAGACAGCGTTCCTTCGTGGCGTCCGGTGCTCCGCTTCACCACCGCGTCCGATGAGCTCGCGTTTCGTGCCTGAGCATCGGTGTCCATCCCGGATCTGACAAGCTGTTCGACCTTGTCGCTCTTTGAATCCGGCTCGCCAGCACTGTACGGAGCCGTACAGCATCCTTTCGACGCAGGACGAGTTTCCTTCTCATTGTCGGCCGCGAGCGACCATGCAAATGCTCCGCCCGAAAAGCCGAAGCTGGATCGGTTGTCTAAAGCAGGGATGTGCGGATCGCGTCATCCAGGCGTCTTGGCTGGCAACGGACAAGCGCGCAAGACGAAGCAAAGATGCAAGCGGAGGATTATGAGCGGACCCTCGGGAACACCAGCCGCTCGTCCTATTGACCCTCTTGCCGGCATGGATTTCAGGAGAGTGACATGACGGACAATGACCCTTACGGATCAACAAAGAGGTCAACCGAATATGAAGCTCAAGGAAAGCGTGGGGGGCGAGCCGGGACAGCCCGCTCGCTCTGGGCAGTCGCAATCGCGGCCATTTTTGTGGGAGCCGTGTTTGCTTGGGTTGCGTTGCTGCAAGGTCAGCTAACCGACCCTGCTCCTGCAGGACCTTCTCAATCGAGGATCCCGTTGGAGGGAGGAGGCGCTCAGAACTGAGGCTGGGAACCACATTGGACGAACCACGATCCCTCAAACCTGGTTCGTTTCTGTGCGCAGTCGGCGTGCGGTATCGGCCCCCGCCCGTCCCGTGTCGTCGGCCGCAGCAGGTTCGCTCTCTGGATCTGCGAGAGTTCCTGCTGGCCCGCCGCGCAGCTTTCGCGTGGCTCTCCCGCAGCCTGCGTACCTCGGCGCGGAGAGCTTCCAGTTCTTCGTCCGGCGATACGCTCGCTGACACACGGTCATGACCTCGTACGCTCGCAAGAGCAAGATCGACAAGGGGAGCTCCATCGTCGCGAACAAGGTTGCCGGGTGGTGCGAACTGGAAGGGTCAGCTTGGGGCGAAACGTTCGTCGATCGTGGTTGAGATGGCCGAGGAACTCTCTTCCGGGCCTTTTCAGGTTTATAGACGGGTATCGCCCGGTGCTTGGTACCGTCCTGCTCCAAGTCAACGACCGCTGGAGCTTTGTCCGTACGTGCGGTGAAATCGCAAAATCCATCGCCGCCAAGAAGCCGGGCGGTCCTCACGGAAACGCGACGGCCCCAAACGAAGACACCCCGCGTAGCTGCCTGGATTGCTGCACTGGCAGAGCGGCGAACCAGCGCATCTTACGGTCGCCATTCCTGATCGTTGCGCCGGTCAAGTTCGCGGTCGAGATAATAGGCTGCACTGATTAGGGCCAGATGCGTGAACGCTTGCGGGAAATTGCCAAGCAGATCTCCGCGAACATCGAATTCCTCCGCGTAGAGTCCGAGATCATTGGCGTAATTGAGGACGGACTCAAACACGCGGCGGGCCTTCTTCAGGTCCCCGGCTCGCGCAAGGCATTCAGCATACCAGAAAGAGCAAGCTGAAAATGCGCCTTCCCTGCCTCTCAACCCATCCGCGTTCTTGTAGCGATAAACCACGCCGTCATCGGCCAAGGTTTTTCCAATGGCATCGAGGGTCGCGAGCCATCGAGGATCCGTTGCGCTGACAAAGCGCACCAGCGGCATCAGCAACAGGGAAGCATCTAGACTATCTCCACCCCTGGTCTGGACAAAATGCCCTTTCTCCTCGTTCCAGAAGTTCGCCCAGATATCCTCGTATATATCGTTGCGGACATCGATCCACTTGCTGAAGGGCGCGGCAAGAGATCGTTTGCTCGCAAGTCGGATTGCACGGTCAACGGCAACCCAGCACATCAGCCGGGAATGGAGAAAGTGCTGCGGCTCGCGCCGCATTTCCCAGATGCCGGCGTCCGCGTCTCGCCAATGTTGGCAGACGTAGTCGATCACTTCGCGCACGCCGTTCCAGCCATCGTGCGAGATAGCGTGGCCGTATTTGTTGCTCAGGTAGATCGCATCCATTAGCTCGCCATATATATCGAGCTGGAACTGTTCTGCTGCCCCGTTGCCGATCCGCACGGGACGTGACCCTCCATAACCGGACAGGCTATCCAGGCTGATCTCGTCAGGCACCTGGCTGCCATCGACGGCATACATGATGTCGAGTTTGCCACCGGCGCCACATTTCATGGCGCGCTTGCCGATCCAGGAATTAAAGGCTTCAGCCTCCTGCCTGTAGCCGAGGCGCATTAAGGCATAGACGGTGAAGGAAGCATCGCGGATCCAGGTTGCGCGGTAGTCCCAGTTTCGAGTGCCGCCGGGCGCTTCCGGCAAGCCGAACGTTCCCGCAGCGACGATAGAGCCGTGACGCCGCGACGTCATCAATTTCAGCGACAGGGCGGATCTGATGACCATTTCCCGCCAGCGGCCACGATACGTGGATTTCGCGGCCCAATCCTGCCAGAAGGCGATGGTCGCATTTTCGAAATCATCGATCTCCGGGATCGCGATTTGCCCGTCATCGATGCTCGAAAGAATGAAATCGGCCGTTTCACCGGCCACGAGCCTACCGCTGGCGCGGACGGCGGTAGCATCGGCCGTGAGCGACAAGTTCGCGGAGAGGCGGAAGCCTTGAGCTTGCGACGGCCGCCACAACGCAACGGTTTCGTCGACATCGGGCGCCACCGATTCGCGGGCGTAGTCGAAACGCGGTGCGCAGTGCATCGTAAAGAGAACTTCGCCACGTGTCGCCCGAAGCCGGCGCCCAACCGTCGTCGGACTATCGCTGTCGCTGTCCCTTACAGCCATGAAATCGGTCAATTCGGCACTTGCATCCTTGCCCATCCAACGCGTGAGCAAGACGTTTGTATCCGGGAGATATTGCTGCGTCACCCGCGCGTCCTCGATCTCGGGGCAAAGTTCGAAGACACCGCCGCGCTCCGGGTCGAGAAGGCCCGCAAAAATCGTCGGGCTGTCGAAATTCGGCCAGCACATGAAATCGATGGCACCGTCCTTGGCAATCAACGCCATCGTGGCGAGATCGCCGATAACACCGTGATCCGAAATCGGCCTCGGCACAGTGACTTCTCTACGGGATTGCGGCGACAGGCGATCGGATTTCGTTCGCGGGTCCATGAAGTGCTCCATGCAAACCACGAGGAAACGCTTGATAGACCAGATGGGTCCCGGGATCGCGGCTCGATTCCGGGATTAAAAGAACGACCTGACCAAGTAGACAGTCATAGAGTGACAAGAGAGATTGGGCTTGGCTGAAATCGACCCTTATCGGTCAGTGAGTTTCCAACTGTCACCGGACGGGCAGGCAAAGCCGTTGAAGCGCGTTATCCCGTCGAGCGATTGCCGGCTGGTCACAAAACCGCGGCATCCATTCCGGCCGTCGATGCTGGCATCGATCTCTTCAATGACACCCACGCCGCCCGTTGACGGATGGCCCAGGCCAGCGCGGTTGCGCCGACAGGACCACGTCCGACGGTATTTGCAATCACTGCTTGATCGGCACCGGCGCAACCAGCGGCACCCGTGCGAGCGGCGTCTCAAGAGGCTCAACTTGTGAACATGCCGCCGGAGCCGCACCCATGGCCGTGATGAAATGCTTCGGATTCATCTGCTGGATAAATCGTTTCGCCTTCTGCATTGCACGTCACTTTTATTGCGATGGCTTATGAGTAACCGACCACAACAGTCGTCGGCAATCTAGAAGATGACGATGACCTAACCCAATTCCGGTTGAGGTGTCGAATGTCCATGACCCAACACCCACAGCGATACGAGCCCTGAACGAGAAGTAGCCCATGGTTACAAAATGTCGTGTGAAAACGCCTTGCAGCGTGGTTGAGCTGGAGGTGTTTGGTGGGACCGCGCGGCCTCAGCGCGAACAGAGGAATGGGCGAGAACAGGCCCGCCACGCGATCCCGTCATAAAGACTTGTATACGATCAGTTTGTTCCGCAACGTCGATCAATTTCGCGACATGGTTGTCGATCAGGGCCTGGGGTAAGATGTTTCGCAGCGAAATCGGTGAGGGTGGCCGACGGTTAAACAGGTGCTTGGTCACTACGACCAGTAACGACGCTTGATGGACTTTCGCGCAGAAGTCGGCGTGTGGAAAAGAACTTAACCTTCTTCAGTGTAGCTGTTTATAGGCTCGGCAGGCTGCTGGCGATGTTACCATGGAAGTGCGCCACGCGATGGCCGTTTGCCGGCACTATCCCTTTTCAGTTCATGAATGGTCGCCACAACCGAGGCCACGAACATTGTGGCAATCAGGGCGCTCAAAATTGTCAGCAGAACGAACATCGAGCCTCCTCTCGTTCGAGAAGGTAATGGCTGCTTCACATAATTGTTCCCCTGCGCGTTTTCGCCTCTCGGTTCGCCTTGATGATCGCGGGAGTGGCGAGCAGCTCTAACCTGAAGTTATCATGTCGCACGAAGTGATGAGCGTACGGTAGCGGACAGTTCCCCAAGCCTGGGGAACATCGATGCCCCTCGACCATTGGTGCGGGGAAACACCGCAAAGAGGAAGCAATATGGTCACGATGGTCGGCGAGGAATCCAGTATCGAAGAGCTGGTAACGGATCTAATCTCTCTTGAGCACGACGCGATCGCCGCCTACGAGTCTTGCATCGATCGGCTCGACAACAAGGAGCTCGGCGCACAAATCGCAATATTCAAACAGGACCATCTACAGCACCTTAAGGTGCTTACCGACATGGCCCGCGAATTGGATGTGCAGGCGCCGTCCGGAGGCGATTTGAAGAAGATGCTGACGACAGGCAAGATCGCTATCGCGGAAATTATGGGCGATGCCGCCATCCTTAAGGCGATGAAAACGAACGAGGACGATACCGTCACCGCGTATGAGCGTGCAATCCGGCACGAGGATGCCATCCCGGCCACGAAAGCGTTTTTCATGAGTGCACACCTGGATGAGGAACGTCATCGGGCATGGATGAGCACTACGGCGGACACACTATCCTGACTGCCCCATACCACGCAAGGCACGCTTCACGGCATGAAAGATACCCTTGGAGCTCAAGTGCTCGCGGTTCCCACGATGTCGGCAGCCCTCGAAATTGCGGAGTACGAGTTTGACCTGGATGGGGCGCTGCTCGACGTCAATCTCTCGAGGGAGATATTTTATCCTGTTGCAGCCTTCCTCTCGATGCGGCAGATCCCCTTCGCCTTCGTGACTGGCTATGACGAAATGTCCCGTCCACCCTTCTATCGCGACGCCAAGGTTTTCACAAAACCAACTGATTGGGCCGCAGCCGCAAGGCACGTTACGGGCCGAGTGCCAGTCGCCGCGGCGGCATACGGAACCTGACATTGGCGCTGGAGCACCGCCCATGCGAGGAAACCGGGCATCTGAGCAGCCCCCTGGCAGCCAGAAGATCGCCGTCCCTCCACACCGTTTCTGCCCGCGATAACAAACAAAACTGATAATGCGCTGCGTGAGCCGGATTGGCGGGTCGATTGTGGCTCTAATGCTCACGGCAGCGTGTAGGCGATATGCTTAGTGCCGACCGAACCGTGGCCGCCCGCAACCATGACGACATATTGCTTGTTGTCATCCGTCCTATAGGTCGTCGGCGCCCCCTGACCGCCGGCCGGCAGCCGGGCTTCCGACAGTTGTCGGCCGTTCGTCACGTCATAGGCGCGCAGGTAGTTGTCGACGGCGGCGCCCCCAGGAAGGCGCCGCCGCCGCCCTTGGTCATCATTGGCCCGCGGATACCGGGCACGGCCCACCTTGAAGGGCAGGGGCAGCGGCGTCATGTCGTGCACCGTGCCGTTCTTGTGCATATAGGCGATGCCGCCGGTGCGGAGATCTACGCCGGCGACATAACCCCAAGGCGGCGCCTGGCAGGGAATCTGCAGCGGCCAAACATCCTGGGGACGACGGGAACAAAACAGGAATATTGGCTGGTGCCGAATGGCGAATGGCGATAGGAAGGTAGACCAACACATGAGGCTCGGCTCTTGGTCTATCGGTTCCTTCATACTGCTGACATTCATCTCGACTCCCCGCTTCGGACGCTGGCCTTACGAAACCTCGAGCTTTCCAAGTTGATCGGACTTGCGACCCGACGGTCGTTCGTCCGGATCGTGGACCTTTGTCTCGAGGAGCGGGTGGACGCACTCCTTGTCGCAGGTGACCTTTATGACGGCGAGCAGACGTCCATGAAGACGGCAAGGTTCCTCGCCGAACAGCTCGCCCGCCTTCATCAAGCAGGCATCGGGACTTTTATCATCCGCGGCAACCACGATGCGCTGTCGAAAATCACTGCCGAGCTGGTGATGCCTGATACGGTTAAGGTTTTCGGCGCCGCGGCGGAGACAACCCTCGTCGATCGTGACGCTTGCCATTTTCCCGTGGCCATCCATGGGCTCAGCTTCGCCAAGCCGCATGCACCCGAGAGCCTGCTGCGAAACTTTCCGCCTCCGTTTCCGGACGCCGTTAATATCGGTCTACTGCATACCAGCCTCGGCGGGTCGCCCGGGCACGATTTATATGCTCCATGCAGCGTTGCCGATCTTCAGCAGAGCGGATTTCGCTATTGGGCACTCGGCCACATTCACAGGCGATCGGCCGTCCCTGGCGGCGCCTCGACGATCATCATGCCCGGCATACCTCAGGGGCGCGACATCAACGAGGATGGCCGCAAATCCGTGTCGCTGGTCACGATCAGGGATGACCGCTCGATCATCGTCGAGGAGCGCCACACGGCTGTTGCGCAGTTCGAGAGACTTGTAATCGATATATCGCAGGCCGCTGATTGGAAGGACGTCGTCCTCGAGGTCAACAGCAAACTTGAGAGCCTTTCTTCAACGGTGTCAGCCGACCATCTCGTGGCGCGCGTTGAATTGATTGGAACCAATGACCTTGCGTGGAGACTGCGACGCGATACGGACCTGTTGCGGACGGAATTGGAATTGCGCGCAGCGTCGGCGGGCAACATCTGGATCGAGAAGGTGGTCGCTTCGCCCACGATACCGGGTCATAGCCGCGACCGCCAGTCCGGTGCGCTCCACGAGCTGGCATCGATTATCGACGAGGAGATCCTCGGTTCCACCGATTATGTCGGCGAACTGTGCTCCATCCTCGATGAACTGAGAGGGCAGCTTCCGGCCGAGCTTCGAGACACATTCGGCAGAGACGAAGCATCATTCGAGGCCCTGGCGTCTCAATTGGCCAGGAACGGCGCCTCGCAGGTTCTGGCGCGCCTACGCAGTGGCGAGGGAGAATAGCGTGCGCATCAATCGCCTTGATCTCACGCGCTATGGGAGATTCACCGACGCCATCCTCGATTTTGGGCCGCGCCCGGTCGGATCGGCTGACCTGCACATCATCTACGGACCGAACGAAGCAGGTAAGTCGACCACGCTCGATGCCATCCTCGATCTGATCTTCGGGATCGGCAACACGTCCAGATATGGCTTTCTGCATCCCTATAATACCATGCGTTTAGGCGCCAACGTCCAGGTTGCTGGCCAGGCGCGGGAGTTCGTGCGCATCAAACGGGCCCAGAACAGCCTGCTCGCCGGCGACGAGCGCAGCCTGGCTGACGCCGAAATCAGAGCCGATCTCGGAGGCATTGACCGCGATGCGTTCTCGACGATGTTCTCGCTGGACGACACCACGCTCGAGAAAGGTGGCGAGAACATCCTTGCAAGCAGAGGCGATCTCGGGGAACTGCTCTTTTCGGCCAGTGCCGGGCTTTCGGATCTCAGTCGACACCTTGTCGCGATCCGCGCGGATGCGGACGGTTTCTATAAATTCCGCGGACGCTCCGGCCTGCTGGGTGACCTTAAGGCCCGCTTGACGGAATTGAAGCAGAAACGCGAGGAGCTCGACCTCCAGGTCACGGAATATCGCAAGCGGTTGACGGAACTGAACCGCCTTGACGCGCTCTACGATCGAGCCCTGACGGAAAGGGCAAATACCAAGCGGCAGGCGGATGAGATCAATCGTGTCCTGAGCGCGCTCCCAACGATGAAAAGGCTCACAGCGTTGCGGGACCAGTTCGACGCCCTGGAGATCGTGTGCGAACCGCCCTCATCCTGGAGTTCGGAGCTTGTCGAAATTCGAAAGGGCGATATTGCCGTCCGCGTAAGGTTGGACGAGGTCGGCCGTTCGATTCAAGAGGTCGAAAAGGAGATAACGCAGACCGTAGATGACCGGGTCGCTCTTGGTCTTTCTGCGCGTGTCGCCGACCTTACGAAAATCCTGGAACCGCGATATCTGACAGCTTTGGTCGATATCCCCAAGCTCAGCGGCCGGATTGCAGAACTCTCCGTCAAAGCACTTCTTCTGCAGCTCGGAAAAGGCGATGAAATAACGCCGGCGAGATTGGTGCTGGATGCTGTCACCATCGGCAAGTTCAGGGCGTTGATAACCGAGCGGTCAGGCATCGACGCCCGCCTGTCATCTGCGTCGCAGGAGCTCAAACGAGCCCAGCGGGCACTTGAGGATGAGGGCGAGAGCGTCAGCCCGTTCGAAGAATTCGAGTCTCCCGGACGGATCAATGCGTTTAAGCTGCTCGCCGCGACAGTCAGGGCCCTGCCGCGATCGGACGACGCTCTTGCTCACCGGTCGTTGATGCGACGCTGCGAAAGCATGGATGTGGTCCTATCGCAGAACCTGGCACAGCTTGCGCCCTGGCGCGGAACCGCCGGCGAACTCGCGATGATGGCGATGCCATCGCCCGCAAAGCTGGACGACTGGAAAAGCCGATACAACGAAGGCCGAGATCGGGTGAAGGCGGCGCAAGCCGATCTCGGGCGGCTGGAGCCGGAAGTCCGGCGCATGGATGTTGAGATCGATCTCTTGCGCGCCAGAGCGGGCGAGATTGACGAGGCATCGGTCGCTGCAAGCCGGGCGGCGCGCGAGACGGCATGGATGTCACATCGCAAGACAATGGACGCGACCTCGGCCGCCGCTTTCGAGACGGCGATGAGGGCCGACGACCAACTCGTGACGCAGCGGCTTATCCACTTCGCTGAGGCAAGCAAACTGGCGCAATTGAAGCTCACGCGGGCATCTGTGGCATCGGATATCGAAATTGCGCGCGAGCGCCTTCATGCAGCCGAGCGTTGCCTCGCCGAAGTCAGAAGTGAGATGTCGGGAGCCTTGGCAGCGATTTCTTTTGGTGCCTCGCTCGATCCCGCGGAGCTTGAAGAATGGATCCGGAGGAGGGCAATTGCCCTTCGAACGCGCGAAGATCGATTGGCGATCGGGCAGGAAATTGCCGACATTCGCGATAGGGTAGAGCAATCGAAGAAACAGCTGCTCGCCGCCATGCAAGGAGCAGGCGTGGCGGGCAATGTCGATGCGGATCTGGCAACGCTTTTCTCCGCCGCAGAGCAAGAGCTGGACCTCTTCAACCTGGCCATGGATCATAGCGATCGCTTACGGCGTCTGACCGAAGAGATCACCGAGCGCACGAGCGCCAGGGACGACGCGATGAAAACCGCTCGTGAGTGGGACGCAAGCTGGCGCGAGCTTTGCGATGGTTGCTGGATCGGAGAAGAGCAGCAGGTCCCTGATGTCGGCGCCGTCAATGGGATCCTACAGGTTCTTGAAAAGCTCGCAACCGCTGTCGAAGCCAGGGACGGGTTGGTGGATCGCGTTCAGAAGATGGAAAAGGACCGCATGTCGTTCGAGGCAGCGGTCTTCGAACTGTGTGACAGGCTCAAGGTGGAGCACTCCGGTTCTCCAACCGAACTGGCGCGGATAATCGCCGAACGGGTCAAAGTGGCAGAGCGGAGCCAGGAGCAACGGCACAAGCTCGCGAAAGATCTCGAAAGGAAACGCGAGAGTGAACGAGCGCTTGTTGTTGAGAGAGACATTTTCGATGCCCGCATGAATGAGATGACGACATTTTTCGGGTGTGTGAACGCCGACGAGGTCGAGGCCCACATCAGTCTGTTCTCGAAGCGGCAGGCACTGCAGAGCTCGATTGTCGAACTGGAGCAAGGCCTGGTCGAGATCAGCAGGGCGAAAGGCATCGCCGAGGTCGAGCAGCAGCTCGCGCTGGCCGATCGAGAGGCATTGGAAGAACAACTCGAAGCCTTGACGCCCGCCCTGGAGGATCAGGACAAGACCTGTCGCGACTTATTTCATGAGCGAGCTACAGCGCAAAAGGCGATCGACGCGATCGGTGGGGATTCTGTGGTTGCGGAAATCGAGGAGCAGCGGCGAACGCTCCTGGTCGAAATCGAGGAACGTGCGGGGCGCTACCTGGAGCTTCGGGCAGGTGTTACGGCAGCCGAGCAGGCGCTAAAGCTATACAGGGATAGGCATCGCAGTGGAATGATGACGAAAGCCTCGGAGGCTTTCAGAACCATCAGTCGTGGAGCCTATACAGGCGTCGCTGCGCAGCCAAGCAGGGATGGCGAAGTACTGATCGCAATATCGGCGCACGGAGGGTCGAAGTCGGCCGATGAACTTTCGAAAGGGGCGCGTTTCCAGCTCTACCTCGCACTGCGCGTCGCCGGATATTTCGAGTTCGTCGCCAACCGGCCCCCGATTCCTTTCATTGCAGACGACATCATGGAAACATTCGACGATTTCCGGGCTGAGGAAGCCTTCCGACTGTTTGCGCAGATGGCGGAGCACGGGCAGGTAATCTATTTGACCCACCATCGTCATCTGACCGAGATCGCCCAAAAGGTCTGTCCAGGAGTCCTCCTTCACGACCTGGAAACAATCCAGTCGTCATTGCCTGTCAAGGCGATGGCGGCGGAGTAGGAATGCCACAGATTAACGTCAGCTTGCATTCTCCAAACTGAAGGCGCCTGCGCTGGATCGCCCCCTTTCGCTCTCGATATGTTCGAGGTGCGAGCTGGATGACTAGATCGAAGCACTCAGCTAACGTTACTCAAACGAAGGTTTCTGGGTTCCCCGATGTCATTGTCAGAGAAATTGATCGTCGTTCCATTCAAGCGCAACCGGCAGGATTGGTCCTGGGAAAAATGCGAGAGGCTTCCACCGGCATGTCCGCTGAGAAGATTGCATTACCGATGTCTGCAGGTCGATCGGGGTCGGTGCCTAATCCATCACGGTGGACGGCGAGACCGGTGAAACGAGTTCGCCACGCCTGCTTGCGAGCTTCGGCAAAGTGGGCGACTTGAGGCGGGATGGACCGAATGAGCGACGATCACCGCAGCATTGTCACGGGAAGGCTGACACAAAGAGGATTTGGCAACGGTGTGCGTTGTGTAAGGTCAACGGTGAACGATAACCTGTGTCCCCGGCTGCACCATCTCGTAGAGCTCCTCTACGTCTTGGCGATACATCCGAAAGCAACCGCTCGACGCGTTGGTCCCAATGGACGAGGGGTCGTTTGTTCCGTGGATGCGTAGAAGCCCATCGGCAAGATATATCGCGCGCGTGCCAAGAGGATTGTTCGGGCCAGGTTTGACGACGGCAGGCAGCTTTGGGTTCTTCTGACGCATGCTCGTAGTCGGTCGCCACTCCGGATGTTCTTTCTTCGAGACGACCCGGGTCATTCCGTACCATTGTTTGCCTTCACGACCCACGGCGATCGGATAGACGTACCGCTCTCCCCACGGTGTGGTGTAATAGAGAGCGTGTTGACCTGTAACGATCACGATCGATCCTGTCGATCTGGTGATGGGCGCCCGGTTTGGCGCCGGGTTTGGGTAGCGGGGACGTGGCTCGTATATCGGCGGCGGTAGGTACGGGCTGTACGGCTCGTCGTATCCGTAGCCGCCATAGTCATCATATCCGTCGTAAGGCGCATACACCTGAGCGTCAGACTGAACGGCGCTCAGCAAGAGAGTGGCGACCAGAATAGCAAGAAGCCTCATAATCCTCATCCGCTTGTTAAACAAGCGCTATTAGGACGAGCTCTGTGGCGGGACTATGTCAGCGCCTTGCCACCTCCTGGACTGTTGCCGGGCGAAAGGATTGAACTCGAATCGGTCGGCACGCGAGCATGCCTACGCCTGTCTCAGCGAAAACGGCGAGGCGCGCGGAGGCTCTGGCAGAGAGAGCGGTCCGGCGCGGCAGGCCCATTTGGGTGCATTCGTTCCTCGGATTTCACCGCGACCTTAGTACAAAAAGCCGATAGGATGTTTGACCGACGCTATGTCGACACTCACCGCCCTGGTCAGCCAGATTGGCGCTGACATTTACGGATGTCTGTGCTCATGGTCGGGTGAGGAGATGCGGGTCGTCGAGCATGATCGCGTCCGGGTCTGCAATGGCGATTTGCTTCAATCCCTCCGCATCGACCAGGCCGACAGGGTAGCGCGGATACTCCGGCAAGGGCACATCACGCGGCTGCCCCACCATGACCGCAAGCCGCATGCCAGCGCCTCTGATCGAAGCCGCACGTCCCGGAGACAGTTCGCCCTGCCACAGACGAAACCAATTGGCGCCCGCCTGCGCGGCGCTTTGGTGCAGCTCCGGATCGCTTGCAAGCGCGAGTATCGCAATGTCGGCTGCGGTGTCTCGGGCTGCTTTGACAAGAGCGATGTCACGAAGTCCAAGGAGAGTGCGCCCAGCCGCGTCAGCGCGAGAGATTTCCGCGAGGATTGAAGGCAGATACGTCCTGTCCATCAGCTTCACATCAAGCAGCAATCCGAGTGGCGCGGAAGAAGCTATCGCCTCCGCCAATGTCATGATCGCCGGAACGAGGGATTTCAACGTGCGGAAATCGATCTCGGCCACGCTTCGTCGATCGCCACAGAGCCGCTGCAGGTCAGCGTCGTGAAAGTTCACGAGGATCCCGTCTCGGGTAATGCGTACGTCGGTTTCGATCGCATCTGCATTTGCCTTTTCGGCGGCGCGAAAAGCTGCCCTGCTGTTTTCCTGCGCCAGCAGGGCGCCGCCCCGATGCGCGATCACAAGCGGCTTCTTGAAGACGCCGAGCCAACGATTGACTGCCACTACAAAACTACCCTTGCCAAAATCTCGTGGCCTCTGTCACGTCCCGACGAACCACGCGTGGCTGTTATTGCCGATAAAGACCGCGGTGTTAAGATGATTGAGGTGCTCGTCTGTTGACATGCCCAACGCACCCGCCGTGAACGCGATATTCGGTTCGTGTGTTTCCTTCAATATCGTGAATGGTCGTGGCCGCGCCGATGAGGGAAAGCCGGGTATTGCGCATGTGTTAACCACGCCGGCCTCGGTAAGTTGGTCTTTCAGACGGCTGGCTTGGGGAGAAATTACCGTTTGTTTCAGGGCATCGAGATCATTCGTCCGCTATCGTACTGCCCAGGTCCAAGGCTTGTGGTATGAGGTCGGACCTTCCATATAACGCTTGCCACCCAACATCGCGCAAACCTCCGCAGCGGCATCCGCCGGTCTCTGCGTTGACGGTCTGCGCGGGGTGAGAGGGCCGCTCCCTTCCTCGAGGTCGAGCGCCCTCGGAAGATTTCGAGACGCTCGAGGTCGAACCGGCAACGATGGTGGTGTCTTGTTCTGACGCCATCTTATGCCGCGCAGGTGCGAGCAGGTGAACTCCTTTTTTCCTTTTCTTTCGGGCTATCGCTCTAGAGGCGGTCTATATGCGTCGCTCTGACGACGATCTCCTGTTGGCGGAAGCGAAGTTCCAAATCCTGGCGGTAAGAATGCCACCACGCGTGATCGATGTCGCTGGTCATGACCTCAACCACAACGATATGGTCGCGTTCAAGGTAGCCATCATTCTCCCAGATGCCTTCTGCTGGGGCGTTAACATGGAGCGTCGCTCCACCAAACCTTTCGGTAAGTTCGTCGCGCACCGTCTGAAGATTTGTGCGGCTTCGACGCGAGCGTATGATGGGCAGCAGGATCTCGATCAGATAAGGCATGGTCCCCCCAACCACGACGCAAGCCCGTGGTTCCCGACCGCTGGCACCTGAAACCCCAAGGACGAGCCAACGCTGGCGCGGGCAAATGTCATCTGGGCCGGCGAGGAAAGAGCAGGGTGTCGCTTTTTTGCCTTGGCGCCGAACGCTTGAGCAGGCGGTGAGCAGCCGACAGTTGTCCGCATCGACAACATGTCCCTGATGGAGTTGATGTTACGCCGAGGATCAACGGCTTTGTTGAAGAACCGGCTATCCGCGGTGATCTCGCCCAGCCTTACGCCTCGATCGCAGACACAGGTTCGGAACAGCCGCGACGATCGGTTGACCGGTATCGAGACAGCCAGGACCTGATCGCAAGGTTGCGTCAGAGGCTCCAACGGGTGTCCTGTAACTCTCTCAGCAAATTAACGTTGTTTTAACTATGTGACATACGCCGCTCGTATCCTCGTGTATAAAGTTGCTTTCAATACATGGGTGAAGGCATGGCAGCGAATAAATATTCGGCCTTTGCGCCGGTCGGACTGAAGTTCCGCGACGAGCGACCCTTCGTTGTCCTTCGCACACTGGCCGATGTGGCGCGAATTCTCATGCAGGACTGGCCCCTGGACGACGGCGAGGACTATGTTGTCGCCATCAAAGCCTGCGCCGACGCTCTTACCGGCGCAACGAGCCCGGAGGAGCTGACACAGGCGCTGCTTCTCGCGGCCAAGGAAGCCGATATCTCCGCGTTCGCCCTGGTCCACGACAGAAATCTGGAAGAAGCCTTTTCGGGCGACCGTCTAAGCGTGCAGGGCTAATAAGCCCTTTGGGCTATCGCCGCTTTATAACGTTGTTGACACTTGCCCGGACGTGGAACAAATAGGAAACATTCGAGATGACAGAAGGAGGCCGCGATACTCGACAAGATTCAACAGCGCGCCAAAAGAAAGACCGCGTTCGACGCATGGTGGGAGCTTCAACCCCTCAAGCTTCGCCAAAACAATGATGTAGATTTCGCGCGGCGCTGCTTTCGCGCCGGACATCAGGTTGGCGCCCGCCCGCCAAAAACGAAATACACGTTCAAGACCGGCAAATTTCTGGTCTCAGTCTGGGCCCCGACCATAAGGGAAGCGCGCAAGGCGGCTCAGATCGAACTGAATTTTCGCGTCGCCGCGGGCGGAGGAATACCGCCAAGGGCTGGCTGGAAGCTCATCACGGTGAAGGCCGGCGATGCCTGAGATTCATCCGCTCAAAAGGCTACGGTCTTGGACGGTAAGAGCAGCGGCCGCCCAGGGACAAATCATTGTCGTCACCTGCGACTTCTGCCGGGTCACTCACAATTACCTACCAGGTGATCTTGAGACGCTGTGTGGAAACCTGTCCCTCGACCGGCTGCTCGGCAGGTTCAAATGCGAAGGCTGCGGCAAGAAGATATATCTGCGAATGACCCTTCACATCCCGCATGGGAGCGAATTCGGCTCCATGAAGATCCGGCGCCTGACGGGCGTGCGCACGCTCATTGTCCCGGTATGGTCGGAAGACATCCTGCGTTAGCGCATGCCTTTGGAACCAACGTCCGCGCAAACTGCTGAATCCGATTTTGGCGTGATCGCGCTCAAACGATCGCCGGTCGAGCTCTCCGATCGAACCGCACTAATCCACGGCTCTCAGGGAGGCCAGGAACACTGACTGCCATCATGTAGGCGAACTATCTGCCAGCCGCCGCGTCGCCTCAGTACTTTCAGTGAAAAAGACCTTGGCGAGCCGACTTCTCCACCAGCGCCTCGGCGGTTCCGATCAAACGACCAGCCCTCCCTAAAACAAGCGCACCTTGATCGCCGAACCCGATCTCTTGCGATATCGCTTCGATGGTGCGCGCCACGTCGCCAAGCTTCTCCGCCAGCTCTGACAGCTCGGCGCGTTGGGCCTGGCGTGCGAGGCGATGAAGACATTCGGCATATCTGGAGGCCACCATCATACGTGCGCCTATCTGGCAGGCGCCTTCGGAACTGGCTGTCAGCCTACCTTTCTGCCTTGTGGTCATCACGGCCTCCATGCATGTTTGCGGCTGACATCAGCCGCGCCGTCCTGGCCCCACATATGGTCGTCTACAGCCATCAGCGCGTCGAGGATATCCTGGCAGCGGATAGGCTCTCTGACGCCCGGGGGCAGCCGAAGGTCGGGCCGCGAATCCACCGCGAAGAGATCTGACGCCCAGGACGCCAGAATGGCTCGCTTCTCGCTCTTATCAAGAGCTGTGGCGAGCACGTCACGCGGGTGGTCGTAGCGCTGCTGCGTGTTGAGACGGCGCGCAGACACCGCCTCGCATGTTGATGCTTTTCGAGATCTGTTCCTTTCGATTGGCATGTTTTTGCCTCCTAAAAACCTTCAGCAAGGGAGTGAAAATCTCCAGGTGCAAATGAGATTGTTGCACCAATTTCGCCGTTCAAGGGGGGCAAGCCAGCCAGCAGAAAATTTTTCGGCTAGGGGTCTTGAATCAGAAAATCGGGCAAACCAGATCAATTTGCGTCGGCCGCCTGATGAGGGGTCGACAGGGCGGAGCCGACGGAATCGGCTCCTTCATTCCAACTCGCTTTACGGAGGTTTTGGTCATGAGAAACGAATTCGACTTCGCACCCTTGTTCCGGTCCAGCATCGGCTTTGATCGGGTCTTCAATCTTCTGGCAAACTCCCAGCGTTTGCAGTCCATCGAAACCTGGCCGCCTTACGATATCGTCAAGAGCGGTGAGGACAGCTATCGCATTCAGATGGCGGTCGCGGGCTTCGGAACGGAAGATCTCGATATCATGCAGGAGCGTAATGTCCTGGTCGTGAAAGCCCAGAAGGCGGAGGAAGCCGGTCAAGGCGAATATCTTCATCGCGGCATCGCAGGACGTTCCTTCGATCGTCGCTTCGAACTTGCCGATCATGTGCGCGTGGAAAGCGCTGGCCTCAAGAACGGCCTGCTTACCATCGAGCTGAAGCGGGAGGTTCCAGAAGCTATGAAGCCGCGAAAGATCGCGATCGGAGGCGGCGGAGACACGCAGGCGCCCCTCCAGATCGAGGGTGAAAAGAACGCAGCATGATGTTGAAGGGGCGCCAAGGCGCCCCTTCTTCCCGAGGCTCCTCAAATGTTTGTGTGCACTTCAGTGTAAGTCCCAGTGCGTTGCAATTGCCGTGCGAGTGCGTAAATCGAGCACGATTTCGGCCCTGGCGCGCGGGCCTAAAGCGAAATGTTGCGATGGATCGATCAACATCTTAAACCTTAGCTTGGCTGGACCATGCTCGTGGAGGATGTTGACACGGGGCAATGATCTCAACCTGGCGCTGCGCAACGCAAGTATTACTGGCGTGTTCTAGTGTTCCGAAAGCCATTAGGTTTATCAACGCAGCGAGCCGACCGATGATATTGTCGACCTGGGTTTGCGCAGCCATTCGTGAAAAAAAAGGCCTGCCGGGGTGGTGGCAGGCCAAGTTCTCTGATTGCGGGAACGGATCCCGCACGTGTTTGATCATGATTCTAGGCAGGCGCGGCGCTTGGTGCGCTATCGTACCGGCCTAGGCCGGCGCGGAATGGTCGTTTTCAAGAGCTTGGCGCACGCACCGCATCTGTCCACACCGAGCTTGCGCTGCGTGACAGATGGAACGTAATGACAATCTTGGAAATCCGCCGGTCCTTCCGGCGGGTTTCAGAAGAACAGCGGGTTAGTCAAGGAGCTGCTCTTCAGCAGAACGTTAAGGGCGTTTAGCAGTGGGAGATCTAAGGGACAGGCGGCGTTTTCCAGCAGCTCCGGAGGAAAATTCAGCCTAGGTAACGGCCAACAGTTCCAAATTCTCGCCCGCTCGATCGGCTAGCCCGGGCGTCAACCAGCACCAGCGACGGACAGTGGCCTGGCTCCGCTCGCGTCTATACGAAACTCGCGGACCGTTGGCGAGTGCGGAACCAGGACTGCTTGTCGAGCTTTCTGTTCCCAAGAAAGGAGAGGCACAATGGCTAATCCCTCGCAACCACTGGAATCCATGCGCGCGCATCCCGGTGCCCGTCGTCACAATAAGGAATTCCGGTACGACCTCGGCGAGAAGGGCTTTTGCGCCAATTCCACTGGCGAGCGCCGTCAGTCCCGTTCTCATCCAAGCTGCATATGTTCGCTCCGCAGCGTAG
>Ga0209129_1000490_pt1 | contig 28780 bp, 25 predicted proteins | sample AraplaMF_Col_mMS_FD_184257 | JGI IMG/M metagenome (GOLD analysis project Ga0209129, IMG submission 184257) | Arabidopsis root microbial communities from the University of North Carolina, USA - plate scrape MF_Col_mMS (SPAdes) (version 3) | ecosystem: Host-associated > Plants > Roots > Endosphere... | reverse complement strand
CGTGCCTCGGTCCAGGCCTCGAGATGCCGCAGTTTGACGCGCAGGATCGCGCCCTGGATCTCATCCATGCGATAGTTGTAGCCCTTCAGCGCATGGTGATAGCGCTGCTCCTGGCCCCAGTCTCGCAGCATCCTGATCGTCTTGGCGTGCTCGTCATCGTTGGTGACGACGATGCCGCCCTCGCCACAGGCCCCGAGGTTCTTGCCAGGGTAGAAGCTGAAACAGCCCGACACGCCGATACTTCCCGCACGGCGTTGCTTGTATTCTGCGCCATGTGCCTGGCAGGCGTCTTCGATGACAGGAATCCCATGCCTGTCAGCGATGGCCTTGATGGCGTCCATGTCGGCCATCTGCCCATAGAGATGGACCGGCATAATAGCCTTCGTCCGAGGCGTTATCGCTGCTTCGAGCTTGGCCGGATCCATTGTGAAGGTTACTGGTTCGACATCAACGAAGACCGGGCGCGCCCCGATATAGCAGACTGCGGATGCGGTCGCGACGAAGGTGAAGGAGACGGTAATGACCTCGTCGCCGGGGCCGACGCCGGCAGCGATCAAAGCAAGATGCAAGGCGCTTGTACCAGTGTTGACCGCGATCGCATGCTTGACATCGCAATAGGCCGCGAACTCCTCTTCAAAGCGAGCGACTTCTTCGCCAAGGACATAGTGGCCCGACGCGAGCACGCGCAGCACTGCGGGCTCAACCTCGCCTCTGATGGCGGCGTACTGAGCCTTTAGATCGAGAAGGGGTATCATGCAATCAGCCTCGCAGGTTCGAGCTCGACGACACGTCCGCGCTGGGCAAGCGACTGAGTGGCCGCCTCGAGAATGCGAACGACGCGAAGCCCCGCATGACCGTCGGCGATCGGTTGGCCATTTGTCGTGACACAATCGACAAACTGCTTGAGTTCACGTCCAAGCGCTTCGGTCATATCGAGTTGTGGCGCGTACATATCGCCGGTGCGGTAGCCGACGCGCATGTCGTGGACCTTCTTGCCGTCCATCTGCGGATTGCCGTTGAGAGTGATGCCCTTGTCATAGACCTTGATCTTCTCGCTCGGCTCCAGATCATCATAGACGATCATCTTGCTGCTGCCGCCGATCAGCGTACGGCGCACTTTGACGGGTGCCAGCCAGTTGACGTGGATGTGGGCGATCATCTTGCTCTCGAAAAAAAGCGTCAGATAGGCGATGTTTTCGGGCTCGCCGGCAACATGGCCCATGCCCGTTGCCGAGACCGCCACTGGTTTTTCCGGCAGCACGTAGTCCATGATGGACAAATCGTGGACCGCGAGATCCCAGATGACACTGACATCATGCTGGAAGAGGCCGAGATTCACGCGCACCGAATCGTAGTAATAAATGTCGCCAAGACCATTCTCGATAATTTCCCGCATTTTGCGGACCGCACCTGTATGAATGAAGGTGTGGTCAACCGCGAGAATGAGCCGGCGACGCGCGGCCTCTTCGACCATCCGGCGTGCTTCTTCGGACGTTGACGCCATGGGCTTTTCGACAAACACATGCTTGCCGGCCATCAGGGCTTTCATCGCCAGCATGTAGTGGGCCGACACAGGCGTCGCGATCGCGACGGCGTCAACACGGGGATCACGCAACACCTCGTCGAAGTCGTCCGTAATCTGGACTGTCGGGTAGCGCAGCTGGACGCCGGCGAGGCGATCCTTTTTGAGATCGCATACCCAGATGAGCTTTGCACCTGGCGTTTCCGCAAGATTCCGGACCAGGTTCGGCCCCCAATACCCGTAACCGACAACGGCAACCCCGATCATCTTCTTCTCCCGGATGAAATGACTTCGACTGGCGCATCCTTTGCACGACCGATGATTTTTGCCGGCACGCCGGCAACAATTGCGTAGGCGGGCACGTCCTTGGTAACCACCGCGCCGGCGCCAATCTGAGCGCCTTCACCAATCGTTATGCCGGCGACGATGGTCGCGTTGCTGCCGATCGACGCGTAACGCTTGACCAGCGTCGGCACGACCGACCAGTCCGTGTCGGACTGAAGGGAACCATCAATGTTGACGGCCCGTGGATGCAGATCATTGGTGAACATCACCCCGTGGCCGACGAACACTCCATCTTCGATGGTCACACCCTCACAGATGAAGGAATGGCTCGAGATCTTGCAGTTTTCAGCGATCGAGGCGTTCTTCTGTATTTCGACAAACGTGCCAATGCGCGTCCCGGCGCCAATGGAACAACCGTAAAGATTTACCAAATCCGGATGATGAATAACGACGCCATCCCCTAAGGTGACGCTCGGTGCGATCATGTCGTTAAGGCCTCTGTTAAGTTGACGCGGTCATACGAGAGGATCAGTGAGCCGGAAACGATCTTCGCCGCTGCATCACCCCGGGCATCAGAAGACAATTTTACCATTCTCCAGTAAAGCGAGCTAAAATCGGTAATAGTCTACCCAAAAGTCGTAGATTTAGCGTATTATCCATGACTTTGCCGATGCACATTAAATATATCTTCGCATTTACGGAAATCTGGTATTGCTGTTCCGTCGCCGTGAATAAATATCCGCGCTGGCGATCAGGGAATGTTCTTGAAACGGGCTTCATGGAGAGATGTATTGCGTATTCTTGTATATCCTCACGACTTGGCGCTTGGTGGCAGTCAAATAAACGCCATTGATCTCGCGGCTGGCGTTGCCGAAAGGGGTCACGAGGTTACCATTTACGGCATTCCCGGGCCCCTTGTTGATTACATCGAGGAAAGGGGGCTTCGCTTTTTGCCAGCCCACGACCTCAAGTATCGACCAGCGCCGTCGCGGATCGCGCAAATCGCAGCAATAGCTCGCCGCGAACGACTTGATCTCATCCATGCATACGAATGGCCGCCGTGCCTCGATTCCTATTTTGGTGCCGGTCTGGCTCTTCGCGTTCCTCTCCTGTGCACGGTGCTGAGCATGCAGGTCATGCCACAAATCCCAGCGTCGGTGCCTTTGATCATGGGAACCGCAGACCTAGGCGCGGAAGCACGCAAGCGCCATCGGGCGGACGTCTGGGTCCTTGAGCCGCCGATCGACGTGGAACGCGATAACCCCGAAATCAGCGGAAGAGAATTTCGGTCCGCACACAACGTGACGGATGACGAATTTTTGATTGTAAGCGTCTCGCGTTTGGCACTCGACCTGAAGCTGGATGCGCTTGTCAGAGGAATTGACGCGGTTGATCAGCTCGCAAGCAGAGGTCACGTGAAACTCATTCTGGTCGGGGATGGCCCAGCCAGGGATGCGCTGCAGTGTCGTGCGGATGACGTAAATAGACGTCACGGCAGAGAAGTTGTGACACTCGTTGGCGCCGACCCCGATCCGCGCAGCGCGTATGCGGCAGCCGATCTTGTTATTGCCATGGGAAGCTCGGCACTTCGAGCAATGGCAATCGGGCGCCCGCTCATCGTTCAAGGCGAGGAAGGTTTCTCAGAACTCTTCGAGCAAAACAGCTGTGAGCTTTTTTTGAGACAAGGCTTCTACGGACTGGCAGATGGCGCACCTGGCCCCCATAGACTGGTGGAACAAATCGAGCCACTTATCGACGATCCCGCGCGACGACTTGAACTCGGCCAATTTGGCAGAGCGTTTGTGAGCAGGCGTTTTTCACTACAACGAGCTGTTGATCTTCAATTGGATGTGTACAAGTCCATGCTCAAAGCCTCCCCCGTGGCCCGGCTCAGCGAAGCAATGCGCGCCGCTGGTTTGGCAGCGTCGGTGGAAATCGCCAACCACAACCCTTTTCAAAAGCGTCGAAATCGAAACCTACAAAAGACAATGCTGTCGGCAGCAAGGTCTGGTGAATGGCCCCCCTCCTTTTGACGTTGGTAGTCCCCGGCGCAATCAGCGTGTCTTTCTCGACACCTTCCTTGCCAGGCAGGAAGGCTCGCCAGGACGCAACTGCGGCCAATCTAAATCCGTCGGCGCGCACCACTCGGCCTCCTCATTGGCACCAAACGAAACCGCCGCCGCGCGTGCCCGATTCGATTGTTACGGGGGACCGACCGAGTTCCTCACACATAAGTCGTGCCACTACCTCCCTAGCGGATCGGGACGGCTACCACCTATTGAGCAAATTACTTGCAGGCCAAGGAAGACTAAGATTGCTGCGAATGCCGCACTGCGCATAGGAGCCTTTATGCCTAACATTGTCTCGGTGATACTTCCAACCTACAACAGAAGTCACAGTTTAGTCGCTGCGATGAATAGTGTCCTTATCCAATCACATAAGGACCTTGAACTGATTGTCGTTGACGATGCCTCATCCGAAGACATCGAAAGCGTGGTGCTGGGAGTAGCCGATACGCGGGTCAAGTATGTAAGGCGATCGCAAAACGGCGGCGCAGCTGCTGCGCGGAATACGGGCCTTGCCCATGCAACAGGTGATTACATAGCCTTTCAAGACAGCGACGATATTTGGCTGCCCAACAAACTCGAGCGACAACTTAATCTCCTTGCGTCATTACCGGAGCACGTCCAGGTTGTGACGGGAGCAAAAATTGTTTACTACGGGCCCACACGCATGTTGCAAGCACCGCCGCCAGAGAGGCCGCTTCGTTTAGACGAGAATCAGCTGGTCCGACTTTTGACGGAGAACCGGATCAGCGTTCAAAATGCGCTGTTCCAGAAGGGTTGCTTTCCCGGAACGAATTGGTTCGATGAGTGCGCGAGTGCCAACGAGGATTGGGAGTTCGCGATTCGCCTGGCTCAGCACACGACCATATATGAGGATATTGAACCGGTCGTGCTTGGCTTTATCTCGGCCGACAGTATATCCATGAATGACCGACGAGAGTTGATTGGATACCTACGTATACTCAGAAAAAACAGAATTATACTTAGAGGATTGAAGAACCAACGATCGATGCTGATGATCGGGGCGAGTAGATACTTTCTAAAGCTTGGGAAAAGATCCACTGCAAGGAAGTTTCTCATGGCAAGTTTTCTAGATAATCCGCCGAATATCAGGCTCCTAATATCGCCCGTGGTCAAGAGAGCTATACATTTAGGTTCCTGGCGAGCAAACCGGGCTGGAGCGTGACGACTATGCGAGCGGTCGCGACGGCGAAGGCGATCAAGACACTTGCAGCGTTGATAGCGTCGGTAGCGGTGCTCGCCACGAGCGCGGCTGCGACCCCGGCGGTGATGACAACGACCGTCAATCTTGGCTCAGGGCCAGGCGCGGGCTCTCGCGGCTTCGGAACCATCCAGGAGGAAGGCCCGCTCGACGTCACCGAATCTGATGCCAGCGAGGCTTGTTGCACCGTCAGTTCTTTAGGCAGGGATCGGTTCGTCAACGGCAAATGCATCAGTCGCAGGAAACCGGGTAGCCCGTCGTGGCCGGGCAGCTTCATGACTGGCAACGGTGCGACCACCTGCGGCAACGGGATCAGGGTCCACACCCCCGTCTACAAGTCCTCAAACGACTTCATCGACGTGAACTTCGGGGCCGGCGCGGTCGCCCCACCCATCAGCTCCACTCCGAGCGCTTCGTCCACGGCTCCGCAGTCCGGAACCCCGACAGTTCCTAAGACGTCCTCAGTGGCCCGGAACGCCTCGCAGACCTCAAATCCTGCCCCGACCTCCAGCCCCCTCCCAACAGGTGGTGGCACGGTCGTCCTAGGACGCAGCTTCCCGAACGAGACCAACACGGGCGTCCCGGACAATCTCAAGTCAAGTCTTACTCCGTACACCGGGCCCTGCACGATCACTGCAGCAGACGTAAAGATCGACCGGAAGGTCATCACCTGCGATCAGCTCCGGCTCCTTGGTCCAAACGCCGCCATTACAAACTCGATCATCAACGGCACAGTGTACTCCGATTGTTGCTACCTGAACGGATCCTTTAGCCTGACAGACTCTGAAGTTCGTGGGCCAGGCTCCACGGCCACCGTGATTGGCGAGGCTAGGTTCAAGCTCCTTCGCGTCGAGGTGTCAGGTGGCTCTCGTTCCGTCAACTGCAACACCACCTGCGAGATCCGCGACTCCTATATCCACGGCCAGTACGGTGACAAACGTGGCATCGACCACGAGTCCGGCATCCGGCAGGACTCACAGGGCACATTCGTGCACAATACGATCTCCTGCGACGCCATCGCTTACCCCAACCCCAACGGTGGCGAAGGATCCGGCTGCTCTGCCGCAGTCTCCGGCTATGGCGATTTCGGCACGGTGAACAACAATAGGTTCACCGACAACCTGATCGAGTCCCGCGAGGGCCTCAACGGCCAGGCTGCAAGCTCGTACTGCGTGTACGGCGGCTCCACCACAGGGAAGCCGTACCCAAACGCGCATCACATCGTATTCACCGACAACATCTTCCGACGTGGCGGAATGGGCAAGTGTGGCATCTACGGACCAGTCACCTCATTCGATTCCAATGCTGAAGGCAGCCTCTGGCAAAACAACCTCTGGGATGACGGCGCGACCGTTCCGCCCGCCAACTAGTCTGGAGCGCGTCCGCTTTAATTGTGGTCAACTCTGCGGATGAGAGGTAGTATTCAAATTCCTGGGCTTGGAACATATCCGTACGCGCAAAAGCGCTGTCGTATACGTATCCATTACTTTCGTTTTCATCCAAATAGATGACCCATGAGTGCGTTTACGCTCATGAACACTATCGGGTAAACTTGGAAATCTTCGCCTGAGGATGCGGTCTGCTCTGTATTACTTTAAGCATCCTCCTCCAAGGAAAAAAGATATGTTGCTTCCAGGACCAGATAACTTTGATGGACAGTTCGTTATTTCGACTGACGCCAAGCCCTGCCCGCACGGCTGGCAGCAACGCAAACTCGGCACGCTGTTCCTGAACTTGGCCCCGACAACGTCTGTTGTGCCGGTAGTGGATGCCGACAACCGGTCCATCGGCTTGCTGTTAGGTATGCCCATCGACCTTGATCGAGGCGTTATTGTCGACGGGAAGTACAGAATCGACGTCAAGCTGGACGATGTCCAAGACCTGGATGATTTCGTCGAAAAGAACGTTTATCGATTGGCTGGAAGCTTCCTGTTCATCCTCAGCGCGCTCGGATCGAGACGCATCTACCTTGATGCCAATGGCACACTCTCTCTGGTTTATGATCCAGAGGCAAGAATTGCTGGCGCGACCGCTTCGGCACTTCTCAACGCCGTCGAATATAAGAGGCGTTTTCGAGCAGAACTTTACAAAACCCTCGATATTGAGGATGCCGGTTGGTTCACGGCCGGCCTCACAGCACACGAGGGCATCGAACGTCTTCTTTGCAATCACTACCTGGATTTAGACAACTGGACGGCAAGCCGCCACTGGCCGGTCGCCGCAATCGCGGTCTCTCCAGATCCCGCGTCGACTTGCGCACGGATGTGCGGCCGCATTTCTAAAACGATAGAGATCCTTTCAGGCGTCGGCAGTACCAGTGTAGCGCTGACTGCAGGCAATGACTCGCGCCTTCTGCTGGCATGTTCCCGGCACATGCTCGCGAACCTGACTTTTGTGACCGTGGCGGCGCCGACCGCCGATCTGGATGTCGCCTGCGCTAGGCGCCTGGCGCGCCAGTTCGGCTTGCGCCATCAAGTCCTACCGTACCGTGAGGCAACTGAAGCAGAGGCGGATCTTTGGCGGTTTAGAGCTGGTCACTGCGTTGGCGGCAACAACGTTAAAATGCACCCGAGCGTCGAGCCGCTCGAGGGAGGACCCTTTGTAGGCGGCCTTGGAGGAGAGGTGGGTCGCGGCTTTCTCTGGTTAAATGCCGGACCCGACACAGTCATAGACGCCAAAGGTCTGGTGGCCAGGTTGAAATTGCCGCGGACCGACGAGGTGGTAAGCGCGGTGGAGAATTGGCTTGCTCCCCTTGCCCATTTTGACACATTTTTGATATTGGATCTTGCTTACCTTGAACTACGGATGAGCGCATGGGGCTTTTGCGATTCATACGTGAAGCCGAAGCAACTCGAGATTCATCCCATGATATCGAGAGCGAATTATGTGGATATGTTATCCTTACCGCCGGAAGTGCGACGCAAGGGCGACATATATTTCCAGGCCATTGAAGGTCTCTGGAAGGAAGTATCGGAAATTCCGATCAACAAATACGGAAACTACAAAGACATGTTGCGGCCCGCCAAGGAGGCGATCCGACATCCAAAGCGAGCATCCAGGAAGGTGATGCAGCTCGTCGGCGCCTGGAGATCGAGGACAGTCGAAAGGAATCCAGCGTAAGCAATACGTCGCTGGCCCGTCATTAGTTGGTCAAGTGAGAGGCCGCGTGGGGCGGGATCACGAAGAACTGCTGGAATGCGCGTTCGGCACATTTTCGGGCGTAGCGCTCAAGATTATCGCGTCCGCCATCATGCGAATCCCGAGGCAAGCCACCACCAATTCCGAGGATTTGCCGCCCCTGGCCGGCTCCTAGCGCTTTTTCACGGCCGGCTGGCGGCCTCCATCGGACGAGTCCTCGTCAGACACGCCAAACGGCTCTCAGGAGAGGCTCCGTACGGGGTCAAATCTTCACTTCGCTTGACACACGCTTGATGACGAGACATCTGTCGCGAGCCTGACTAGGCGCGCGCCGGGCCAACGCACACACAATGGCTGGTCGAAGAACGCGTGGTTCGCTTCTCAGCCTACCGCGACGAGGTTGAGACATATGCGCTGCCCCCGGGGGCAAGGCAGAAGTCGGGCGCATTGCGAATGGTGGTGGCAGCATTCTCCCGGTGTAACAACCCGAACTTCCGCCACTTCGTTACCATCTGCAACTAATTGGGGATGTTCAATACACCGATGAATGTAGTTTGCTGTGTTGACGCCGGTTAGTCCCACCCCCATGCTCGTTGAGAAAATGTGCCATGGTTACAGCCTACGGGGGCATTTATGAACATAGTCGAGGCTCTAGAAAGAAATCAGCCTATCTTCCATTGGGGCGGAACACAGCGCTGGAACGCTGCTCCGGAGACATTGCGTGAGATACAACGCTCGGTGTCCAAAGGCATGCGTACTCTAGAAACCGGATGCGGCGCATCTACTGTTGTCTTTGCTTCAAAGGGAGCGCACCACACCGTTATCAGCCCAACTCATGATGAGCACCAACGAGTGCTGAGCTATCTTCGTGAAATTGGAATAGACAATCCGCACCTGGAATTCGAAGCGGGTTTCTCGGACGACGTTTTGCCGAGGATCTCTAATCGGCCCGAACGGATGGCAGGGTGGGACGCATGGTTCGCGGACAATCTAGGGGCGGACGCAGTATCAAAGAAATCCAACTCTTCCGACCCTATCGAACTATGGAGCGACAGTGCTGAGCGTACCTTCGACTACATATTTATAGATGGTGCGCACGCGTTCCCGTATCCTGTTATCGATTGGCACTACGCAACGAGACTGCTGAAGGTCGGCGGACATCTTTTGCTGGATGATATTCCTATACCTGCCGTTGCCTGTGTTTATCGATATATGATCTCTGACCCCAGCTGGAAGCTGGTAAATATCCTCGACAACAGAGTTGCTGCCTTTGAGCTTGTTGCTGAACCAGCGCCTGAAGATTACACCCTCCAGCGTTACAATCGGCGTCCCGACTTCGGTTTTTTGCCACTTCACCAGCAGTCTTACATGTTGATCGCAACGGAAGTTAGGCGGATCAGGCGGGAGCTCGGAAACCGGATGCCCGGTTTGCGACAACATTGGCGGCGCTTCCGCCAAACGCCCAATGATGCCTGACAACCGGAACTACCGGTCGCCTTGACTGGAACAAGTGGCCACTCGATTTGTGGGCCCGCTCAAAGCAAGAGCCATCGCAGAAGTTGGATCGAAAGATTCCAGCCCCAACAGTTCGAGGATCAGCACATCCGGCAGACCGGCAACTGAATACCTAACCCTTGTCCACCTCAAAGGGGAATGTATCGACGGCCTCCGCTTGGCAAAGACGTTTGGTGGGTAGCGAGTTGGTGGGTGCAGGCATGTATAGCGCCTTCGATCAGCCGGGTGACCGCATTCCGTATCGAAAAAGAGCATCGCCTTCCGTCGCAGAACAAGCAGCCCGCGGTCGGCGTCGCCCCAATCGTGCGGTCGCCGTTTACGAGATGCTCGGCGTCCTCCGCACGGTCGCGCCAACGCGAGTGGCAAACAGGACGAGGTCGTCAACTATCACCACGTGATCCACTCTCTGCGCAAAAAGACCGATGGCGCTTCGCAACCTGGTCTATCGCGATAGGCTCTTCCCCGGCCGGTGTATCGCAGGGCTTTCGACGCTCTCATCGAGCAACTGCCTGACCGGCAGGCTTGTAAGACCGTCGTCGAACTGCTGGCGCCGGCTCATGATCGGTTGCGAGCGTGAACTGGCTGAGGAGCTTGCCAGAACGCTCGACGCCACAAATTGCCCGACTGGGTGCCTTGAGAGCGATCTTCGATCTTCGGCCCGGACCCGGACCACTTGTGCAACTCGCATCCCTCAATAGCCATGAAGCCCTGATGGGGGGCTGCCTACGCGGGAGAGGTCGCATGAACGTTCACAACACCATAGACGAAGCCCGCCTCGGCATCATGCTCAAGGAGCTCCGGTTGCCGACGATCAAAACGCTGTGGCCGCAATTTGCCGAACAGGCCAATTGTGATGGTTGACCCGCGGCTCGCTTCCTCCCGACCTTCGCCGAGCATGAACTGGCTGGATGGGCGCATCGCAGGATCGAACGTCACCTCGCCGAGGCGCATCTGCCGCCTGGAAAGACGTTGACATCTTCGCATACGACGCCGTGCCAATGGTCTCAAAGGCCCAGGTCATCGAATTCGCCATTGCAAAGCTCGACAAGTTCGATCTGCTCATCCTCGACGATCTGGTCCACGTCAACAAGGACCAGGCCGAAGCCAGCGTGCTCTTCGAACTCATCTCCGCACATATGAGCGGCGTTCCATCATGATCACCGCCAATCAGTCCTTCGCAGAATGGAACCGCGTCTTTCCGGACACGGCCGTGACGCTTGCCGCTGTGGACCGACTTGTTCATCAAGCAACGATCTTCGAAATGAACGTCGAAAGCAATCGCCGACCTTCCGCCATGGAAGCCAAACGCCAGCGCTGCAGAACCTGCCGCCTTCGCGACAATCAAAAGCTCTTCCCAGTTTGTCGCGGAGCGGCAATCAGAACACGACGAGACTCTTGCCAGCGACAATCAGCACGATACGATCACGCCGGCCGCGACACAGGAGTCTCATCCAGATTGTCGCAACTGTCTCATCCTGAGTGCTGCGCTATACAGCTCTCCCAAAACCATCATTGCCAGGCGATCATGGCCATCTTGTTAGCTAACGCCACTGCGACGACGTTGCGCGGCTTGCGATCCAGCAAATCAGCGGCCCACTTCTTCGGCCCTGTTCCTTCCTTGCGACTGAATTGCAACACCGCGCGCCATTTACTTGTCCAATTTTTGACCCGCTTGCGATGTAGATAAGCGCTTGGCATGCCGGGCGCCGGCCGGGACAACACGATAGCGGCCCTGCACCTTGCGATCGTTGCTATTGCGAGACTGTTCTCGATGGCTGAGGTTGCAATCGAGCATCCATACACCGGAGCCGGCAAGAAAGAAAAACCAAGCGTATGCGGCCACCCAGAAGTGCACGGTCGAGCCAACAAAAGCAAATGCTCCCATGCAGATGAGATAAGCCGTCCGGCAGGCGTCCACATCTGGATCGACATCTGTTTTCTTCGCGATAGAGAGCGAGATACTAAGGAGGGATAGGACCAGGAACATGAAGCCAGGCAGACCATGCCGCATGGCCATCAACAACCAGAAATTGTCAACACTGTTTCCGTACATCCATGATGGCCGCGCCCAATCACCCAGCCCAATTCCGAAAATTGGATGATTAGCGACGGATGCGGACCCATACTCCCAGATCCAAAGCCGATACCAGCCCGTCTGCTGGTCAAACGTGAAATGCGAAATGTAGAACTGCGCCGGCGTTTGATTGGAGCCAATCTCAACAATGAGATAGCCGACAAACGCAATCGCCCAAAGCAGCTTCCACCGAGCGGCGAATCCGCCAAGCACCTTGTTCCACAACAGCAGGGCGATCTGAAAAAGCACTCCGGCCATTGGCGCCGAAGACATGGACAGGAATGCTGAAAATCCCACTAGACTCGTTAGAACGCCGCGCGAAATGCCCGATAGCTTTCCTTTTGTCGTCAAGAATGTGAGCGCGAACATGCTCCCACAAAAGGTACCGAATAGTATCGAATGATTAAAAGGCCCCTGAACGCGCGAAAAACCCATCCTGGGCGCCATCCACGTTATTGCCTCCGTCCGGAATACTGATCCGAACGCAAGAAGCAGGAGATTGGTCCCGGTGATCCATTCGTACACAGTAAAAGGCAGCATGGCTACGATAAGCTTGGCGACATACACAACCATGTTGCGGAAGTCCTGAGCATTGCGAATGCAAACCCGTGCCAGCAGGTACGACCCCATCGTTTCGATGAAGAGAATACCCCCGGGCTCAATTGCCTGGTCAATGCCCTGAACAATGACAAATGACATAGCTGCCCAAGAACAAAAGAGAACAAGGCCGAAATCAGCGGCTCTTTTTTTTCCCGCCTTCCCTTTTGACCACATCACAATGCACGGCAGGATTGCGAACAGGAGGATGATCCGGTAGGTAGACAAATTAACCGGCCCAATCGGAAAGATCCAAGGGACGAGCAGGCCTCCAAGGAAAAGCTTGACAGGCCATGCCAACCGAGCTGCAAGTTCCTTTTCGGAAGATCGCTCTCCGGTCGCTGCAGGACCGTTTGCTGGCAACCGAACGCCTACATCAGATGTGCGCAAAATTGGCTGGGCTGACCGTGACGAGCGATACCTAGTTGCTATCATTTTCGCACCGTCTCCTTCCCCCTCGCCGGCCATCGGGACCAAGAAGGAACAGTAGTCATATTCACTGCCAACAGCGATTAATCCTTCCGATGACCGTGCCCTACAAATGGATTAATCCCAAAGCTTTCAGCGCGTGCGTGCGTGCGCGAAGCTGTGACCTAAGTTAACAAACAACTTTCCTGGCATTGTCCATCAGTTCAGCGTAAATCGCATCCATGCGGTCAAGTTTGGCTGACCACAGGGCCGTCTTCTGCGCATGGGCGTAGGACGCCGCGGACATTTGCGCGCGCAACTCGGGGTTCTCCACAAGCTTGCGGATTGAACATGCTATGTCATTGGCGAGCGCAACTGGAGTAGAAACGCCGAGCTTGATTGCGCAGAGATCCGATGTCGCACTACCGGGACCACCACGGTCAACCACGATCAGCGGCAACGAAAAACTCATTGCCTCGAGGGCAACATTTCCGCCTGGTTCCCTATAACTGGGAAAAACAAAAACGTCGGCATCGCGATAGAATTGCGGAAGCTCGCTTTTGGCGCGCCAGCCGAAGAGCTGGATCCGATTGCCTAGGTCGAGCGACGAAATCAAGGTCTCGCATTCTCCGCGATCGGGACCATCTCCTACTATTGCCAACTCAACAGGCAGATCGCGAAGCATCGCCATTGCTCGGATAATGTCGCGGGCTCCTTTGGTCCTGACTAGACGTCCGGCATATAGCAACCGCACTGTGCCCGATCGTGTGGACCTGTCAATGGCAGGGGGAACCTCATCGATCCCCGTTTCGCTCATTACTTCGAAGCGCCGCATAGGGACCGGAGACAACAATTCCTCGACATAACTGGCAATGCCGAGAATGCAGTCAGCGCTTGCGAAACTGCCACGCAACAACGGATCCCAGCGAAGTCGATAGCGATCGAAGTTACGCAGCTTTGTGTACCAGGGTGCCGAGCGATCCTCTGCAACAAACCCCGGCGGGGTGGGCAATCCACCTCCGACTGGTCCGATTACCAGGGGTAGGCCAAGATTTGCCGCGGGTGAGGGATACCGCATTGCGACTGGCACCGGCTGGTGCACGATGTCAAACCGAACTCCGTCCGAAATCGCCTGGCGTATCCAGCGTCGTGCGCGGTAATAGAAGGGCACGTAGCCAGGCTTTAGGATGCTGTTCAGGCGTTCTGCCCGGCCGAGCATTGGTGGTTCGCGCCATTCGACTATTTTCACGTTGGTCAGTTGCTGCGAGACAGGTGTTGCACCTTTCTTGTAATAGGTCAGCAACGTGACATCGTGACGGTCACCCAGCCGCCGAGCCCACTGATACGCCACCCATGCCTCGCCAACGTCTTCGCCATTGCACGTCGGCGCCACCAGCAGCAACTTCGCCATTTAATTCTCTCCCTGCAGACTAGTTTTTTTCGAGAGTCACCGCCTGCCTCACAACCTTGTGGTAGCACTGCCTAAACTCGAAACTTCGTTCGGGCTGTATTGCGAAGCCTCCTCCAGAACGGAATTTGTCCCACAAGAACTTCGTCCAGCGTGCCGTCTGCGATACCTGATCGCATCGAGTTCCTGGGTTTGAGAAATTCAGATATCTCAGCGGTTCCTCCCCCACTGGAATAGGCAGCTCTGTATCCCGTATCGCGTATCTGCTTGAGAACGGCGGCATTGTACCATCCAAATGGAATTGAGGCTGCGTTCACTGCGCAACCACATATTCCCTCGAGTTGCTCTTTTGACGCAGCGAGTTCGTAGTGAAGCTCACTGGCACTGAGCCGCGTCCAATCGCGATGAGCGACACCATGGCTCCCGATCCTCATTTCCATGGCGATAAGGGCGCGAATATCGCTTGCAGAAAGTGAACCCGTTTTCCCAATGCGGCCGGCCAAGACGAAAAACTCTGCGCGGAGACCGCGCCGTCGTAATTCGGGTGCCGCGATCAGAAGGTCGGAGGCATTGCCGTCATCGAAGGTGATGGATATTCGTTTCCGTTCGGGATGAGATGCAATGCGGTCGAGGATCGTTAGAAAGCGATCGCGAGTGAGCCAATAATCGGCTTCGCCGGGCTCAAGCTCACGCAGCGGCTCTCCAATCCCATGGAAGTTGATGATACGGCATTCACTCTCCCTCGCCATGCCTAGCCTCTTGTACTTTCCACAAACGCGGCGGCTGATCGACCAGGCATCAGCGCGCTTACTAACGCGGCACGATGAGGCGCTCCGCGCCACAACCTTGCGGCATGTCCAATGATCACCCCCAATTTAAATATCGAAGTTCGCAGCGCCCCATGGTGGCGGCGGTAATAACGAATTCTGTTGGCAGTCAGCAAGGCGAAGAGCCGAGGGCCAGTACCACTTCCGCCACTGGCGTGCATAACCTTCGAACGCGGTTCGTAGACGATCTCAAATCCTGCTTCGCGGATTCTGCGTTGATAGTCCACCTCTTCGCTGTAAAGGAAAAACGATTCGTCCCATGCCCCGACGGCCTTTCGGGCCTTGGCCGTTACGAGCAGCGCCGATCCAGTTGCCCATTGGACGGGTCTGCGCTGGTCGTAGTGGCGCAGCTCACCGACGATTTCACCAACCCCAAGGCGCGCAGCCAGCTTGCCTCCGAGAATAGCGTCTGCCCAGGCGGTGATGATCGAAGGTTCACGTCGCAGCGTAGGATCGATCGTCCCATCCTCTTTGTAGTTGATCGGAACCACCACTCCCGCCTTCGATGTCGCGACGTCTTCAATCAGCGGCTTTACCGCGTTTGGATACAGCCGGAGGTCCGGATTTAGAATTAGTAGATGGGCATTGGCATCTGATCTTTCCGATCCAATATTGATCGCCGCCGCATAGCCGGCATTTCTTCCCGTACGGACGACGGTGGGGTGCAGCGGATGGGCCTCAGCGATCTCTGCCGACCCGTCCTTAGAATCATTATCGACAACGATGATTTCAAAGCGATCCAAGCCCTTCAGGCCATCGACAAGCGAATCCAACAACGCTGGCAGGGCATCGGCACTGTTGAATGTTACTATGACGACAGCAACACTCGCATCCGTTTCGCTCGTGCTCAGCGGATAAAACGTGGTGCATGTTAACGCTGACATGTTACCCCTCACCCGTTCAGTTTTCTTTGTGCGTTTGCGAACAGGGCGCCTGCTCTGCCTGCCGTTTCCTTTCGGAACCTTATGCGACGGCGACCTGCGACTTCGCACAATGCTGGTCCACAAATGATGCAAGTGAGCCGACCGTTTCGAAGAGCTCCGCGCTGAAGTCATCATCGTCGATGTGGATACCAAAATGAGACTCGAGAGCAGCGGCAAGGCTCAGCACGGCAAATGAATCAAGTTCCGGCAGATGGCCAAATAGTGGGGTTGAGGGGTCCGCGATGCGGGCCCGGTCTTCAATGCCAAGCGTTTCAGCGATGACATCTTTAACGGACTCTAATGTTGAAGTGTTCATGATGCCTCACAATGATTGTTGATTTAGGATGGTGGCGCGGTAGAGGCGAGTCAGACGAGGACCTCCGGCGGCGTCGGATGCCCGAGAAATGCGGTGGGACTGGCTGTCAGGCCATAAGCACCGGCTTGGAAGATAACGACAAGATCGCCAACATCGGTCGGCGGCAAAAGGACGTTGTCGCCGAGGAGATCGAGGGGCGTGCAAAGGCAACCGACCACTGATACCGTCTCACGCTCTAGCCTGTTCATCTTGTTGCCGATGGCGATCGGATAGTTGCGACGGATCACCTGGCCAAAATTGCCAGAGGCCGCCAGCTGATGGTGCAGCCCGCCGTCGACGACCAGATAGGTTCGTCCTCGAGAGACTTTGCGGTCAACCACCTTCGTGACGTAGACGCCCGACTCGCCGACGAGGTAACGGCCGAGCTCGATGGTCACCTTCGCTTCCGGTAATGACGGACGAATGGCGGTTTCGATCAGCTGGTTGAGCCTCGCTCCAACAGGCAGGATATCCAGCGCATTATCTTTTTCGAAATAGGGAATGCCGAATCCGCCGCCAAGATTGAGGTAGCGAACAGGCTGGACACAGCTGCCCGCTAGCTCTAGCAGGAGCTCGACGTTGCGTGACAGGGCATCACAGAGGATATCCGAGTGAAGGTTTTGCGAACCCGCAAATACATGAAACCCGAGGAAATCCAGATCCGTGTCGGCAAGCTTACGAAGGAGTGACGGCACCGCTTCGGCATCAACGCCAAACTGTTGCGGCCCACCACCCATTTTCATCCCTGATCCCTTGACCTGGAAATTCGGGTTCACCCGCAAGGCCACCCTTGGTGTGATGCCGAGGCGACTTCCGGCCTCGATAATGCGCCGAGCCTCGGTCTCCGATTCCATCTCGATCGTCACGCCAGCGGCGACCGCCTGGATCAGTTCAGCCGACGTCTTGCCAGGCCCGGCAAAACTTATGCTGGAAGCGGGCATCACCGTATCGAGCGCTGTCTTCATTTCGAATGCGGAAGCGACATCCAGTGAATCCACGAGTCCTGCCAGGTGCTGGACTATCGCGGGCATCGGATTGGCCTTAACGGCATAACTCAGCCTGACGTCCTTTGGCAGCACGGAACGAAGATAGGCGACCCGCGTTGTGATCAATCGGCGATCATAGGCGAAGAACGGTGTGGTCCCGACGCGCTCGGCCAGGCGATCGAGACGTATCCCTCCGACCGCCAGACAGTCTTCGGCGACGTCAAACATTTCCACGGAAGGATGTGCGCTCACTGTCCCAGTTGCTCCCTCAACAGTACGCGGTCGAACTTACCGTTCGGATTGGTTGGAATGGATGCCATTTCGATAACTTTCGAAGGCACCATGTATTGCGGCAGGCGATGTCTGAACGCCGTTAACAGCGCACCCACGTCGAGTGTCTCGGCAACCGGGCTAGCAACCAGTACAATCCGTTGACCGAGCGCCTGATCATCGATTCCCATCGCAACGGCGTCACGGGCCAGACCCGTTGCGTAGGCGACTTCCTCGATTTCGGTCGGGCTGACACGGTACCCGGACGTCTTGATCATTTCATCCCGTCGACCGACGAAATACAGGAAGCCTTCTTCATCACTAACCACCGTATCTCCCGAAAACACCGCCATTTCAGGTTGCCGCCAGGTTGAACCCGTTCCAGGCCATGGCCGAAAGCGCTCGCTGGAGCGGGCAGGATCGTTCCAGTATCCAAGCGCCACGAGTGGCCCCCTATGCACCAGTTCGCCGGGTTCGCCAGGACTGCAAAGCGTCCCGTCTGGCCGCACCACGAGGATTTCTGCATTGGGGATCGCCTTGCCGATCGAATCCGGTCGACGGTCGATCTCGGTCGGATCGAGATAGGTTGAACGAAAAGCCTCCGTCAGGCCATACATCAGATATGGAAGCGCATTGGGGAAGGACGCGCGCAGCCGGTCGAGTGTTGCCTTGGGCATTCTCCCACCGGTATTTGCAAAGTAGCGTAGCCTAGCGCCGACTTCAGTTGGCCAATCGAGAGCGCCAACCTGGATCCAGAAAGGCGGAACGCCGGTAATGCCGGTCACTTTGTATTTCTCGCAAAGCCGTACGACATCACCAGGCAGAAGATAGTTCATGAGTACGACGTGTGCGCCCGAGTTGAAGGCTGTCGTAAGCTGGCTTAATCCCGCATCGAAACTCAGCGGTAGCACTGAGAGAATCGTGTCTTGCGGACTGTTCCCGAGATAGTGACTTACGCTCTCGGCCCCAACGATCATATTGCGATGGGTGAGAACGACCCCTTTCGGCTTGCCGGTACTTCCAGATGTATAGAGAATGGCAGCAACGTCACAATCAACGCCCCTTGGCAATGGAGGGGATGCCTCCGTCGGAACGATCTCTATCCAAGAGTGGATGCACGGGTAGGTACCGTCCTCTTGTACTTCCGTGCCTTTGCCATCGACAAGTATGACATGTTGGAGCGATTGAACTCCGGCAAGGTGTCCCTTGAGTTGGGCCAGACGATCTGCGGACGTGACCAATACCCTGACATCACAGTCAGCTAGTATGTAGGCGACCTGCTGTGGTCTGAGAATGGGGTTGATGGGCACCGTTACGCAGCGGGCTGCAGCAGTACCGAATATGGAGACGGCGGTCTCTAGCCGCTTGTCGAGGAAAACTGCCACCCGGTCACCGGCGGACGTCTCGAGGACATCCAGAGCTGATGCAAATCCGGAGGCCCTTTGCCAAAGCTCAACGTAGCCAGTGGTGATATTCTTGTAGGTCAGGGCAGGAGAATTGCCGAACGAAGCTGCCCCGTGGCGAAGCAGATCGGAAATATGGATCTTGATCGTCGGCTGCATTGATCTCGAAACTCCTCACTACCAGGGTACGCAGGTAAGTTCGCTGTAGAGGTAATCGACCTCGCTTGGAGACACCCGATCACTCAAGAACATCCGGGGACGCGGAGATCGAAGCGAGATAGAGAGTCTTGGGTGCACGTCGGCAAAGCGCTCTTCGACAAAGGTCGCGACGATCCCAAAGCGCGTTAGCAAATAGCTGTAAACGTGGTGAGCAGTCTCCGCGAAAAGGTCGCGGTCCCCGACATGCAAGATCGACGCAAACACCCTCATCCGTTTGCGCGTATCCTTGCGAAAGATGACGTAGCAGCAACGATCGCCCTTTCTCACAACGAGATGATGCGCGGCCGGCGCAAGAGCATGATCCCTGTAGATACCGAGATTGCCAGCGTCGAGATAACGCTCGATCAGATGAGGATCGGTGATGATCGAAACGCCGCTTCCCCAACTCGGCCGAGGAAGGTTTATCACCATAGAAACGGCAGTATTGATTAGTTGAAATTTGAGCCGACGGTTGAGCGGAACGACGTTGCCACTCGGCGAAAGGTCCGTGAACGTGTAGCAACCTTGGCCGAGGAGTGCTTTCAGGAGTCGTAAACCATGAGCCCGATAGCCATCCAGGACACACCAGGCACTCAGGTTGCAGAACTTCTCGACGGTTTGCCCAACACGCCGCTCCGAATAGAAAGCAACATACACACCGACGATTTGCTCGCCTGCAATCAGCATGTACCCGTGATTGGGGGATGTCGACTTCCAAGACGGTCGTATCGCTGAGGCCCACGTCGCTGGCGACAATTTCCCATTTAGTTCTGCATGCAGGAAGTTCGCCACCCGCTGCACGTCGCCAGAAGAAATCGGACAAAGCAATATACTTCCATCATTTTCCTTGCAAACACCCTCCGGCACCGCCTCTTTTCCTTTTGGAACTCATGTACACATGACAATTATTGAGCATTTTTACATATAATACTGGACTGATTCATAGATACCCTTATGGGTGAACCACGGATCAACTAAAAGCCGCCTTTTTTAACCGGTTTGCTAACTGGAATGCCGTCCCGGCAGGGCCGTATCTTTGAGCCTCGATGTGTATTCAACACGCGGGAGGCCGCCATTCCTAGCAACCATCACATTCTGATCCTCGTCGAGAATCTGCCGGTTCCGTTCGATCGCAGGGTATGGCAGGAAGCCCGGGCCCTAAACGACGCCGGTTACGAGGTGTCCGTGATTTGCCCCAAAGGAAAGGGGTACGAAAAAAGCTATGAAATTCTGGACGGCGTCCATATTTACCGACATCCGCTTCGGGAAGCCACCAGCGCGCCTGGCTACTTGAGAGAGTATTGCCTCGCGCTGTTTCATCAGACACGTCTTTCGTTCCGCGTCCGGCGGCGACAGTCGATTGACGCCATTCAGGCATGCAATCCGCCGGATCTGATGTTCCTCGTTGCCTTGATCCACAAATTGCTGTTCGGCACCCGCTTTGTATTCGACCACCACGATCTCAGCCCGGAGCTTTACGCAACCAAGTTCGGGCGCAAGGACATCTTTCACCGATTACTCTGCTTCTTTGAACGGCAGACCTTCCGGTTGGCGGATGTCAGTATTGCGACAAACGAGACGTTCCGTGACATTGCAATCTCTCGCGGCGGCATGGCACCCGATCGCGTTGTTGTCGTCAAAAGCTACCCAGAAGCTTCACGGTTCCGGCGCACAATTGCTGATCAGTCGCTCGTTGTCCCTGGCAAGCACCTGATCGGCTATCTTGGCATTATGGGCGAACAGGACGGGGTGGAGACCATGGTCCGTGCCCTCGCCGAGATTGTCCATCACCGCAAGAGAGGCGATGTCCACGGCCTCATCATTGGTGACGGTCCGGAGCTTAGCCGACTGAAAAAACTCGCGACCGACCTCAACCTCGGCGATGCCGTTCGCTTCAGTGGCTATTTGAGTGGCCAGCCCCTCATGGCTCACCTGTCTGCACTAAACATTGGAATCATTCCGGACCCACCCAATGAATTCAACGACAAGCTCTCTATGAACAAGGTCTTTGAATACATGATGCTGGGCCTTCCCATCGTTCAGTTCAATCTTCGGCAAGCCACGCGTGATGCGACAGAAGCGGCGCTTGTGGTTAAGGAGCATTCGCCAGAAGCACTCGCGACCGGAATTCTCGCGCTTGTCGACGATCCACAGCGCTGCATGGAGATGTCAGCCGTCGGGCGATCTGTCGCCGATCGTGAATTCCAGTGGGCGAACGAAGCTCGTCGCTATCTGACGGCCTATCGCACAGTATTTCGTAGGAGATTGGGCGTCGATGATAAGCGTCATTATCCCGCATCTTGACCAGCCCGAATTGCTTCGACGTTGCTTGATGTCGCTGACACGCGAGACTAACGCTGGGCTTCCGTTCGAGATAATCGTGGTGGACAACGGGTCCAGAGAGATGCCAGCGGAGATTTGCGCTGCCTTTCCAAATGTCAAACTTCTGTCGCAATCAGTGCCTGGTCCGGGCCCTGCCAGAAATCTCGGTGTAGCAAACGCTGCGGGAGACACCTTGGCTTTCATCGATGCTGACTGTATTGCCGCAGACGGTTGGCTGGATGAAATCACGCATCAGTTCTCCGCTGATACAAGCAAGTCCATTCTTGGTGGAGACGTACGGATCGGGTGTGAAGATCCAAAGCGTCCGACACTTCTCGAAGCCTACGAAAGCGTATTCGCGTATCGCATGAAAGAGTATATTGAAAAGCAAGGATTTACGGGAACGGGCAATCTGGCAGTACGCACTGAGATTTTTGCCTTGATTGGCGAATTCGGTGGCATCGATATTGCCGAGGATCGTGATTGGGGACAACGAGCGTTAAAGAACGGCTATCGGACACATTATTGCGAGAGAATGATTGCCTACCATCCGGCTCGCAAGAGTTTTTCTGAATTGGCCCTGAAGTGGCAACGACACACTGCCCATGACCTCGCCCGTGCAAAGGGGCAGCGTGGCTGGAGGTTGCGCTGGATATTGCGAGCGGTCGCTGTTGCTCTTTCTCCCGTTGCAGAAGTGAGGCGAATTTGCATTTCAGACCGATTGAACGGTTGGAGGGCGCGCGGCCTTGCCTTCGTAGGTCTCGTTCTCATCCGAAGCTACCGAGCCGCTATTATGCTTTCACTTTCCTGTGGCGCGACCAATGCGACGACGCTGAGCCGTCGTTGGAACCCGCGATCCGCGGCTGGAACTGCTTCGAAGAATACGTGACCCAGGAACCTTGCACCGATCAATTTGATGCCCTTCGAAGGTAAGGGGCCATGCATATGGCGGGGCAATGTCTGGGATGATGGGGGGCTCGATAACCGGCTGGCGAACGACAATCAGGGGCCGAAGCCGCCGCCCGTTGGCGTCGTGACGGTAATCACCTCGCCGGCTTCCAAAACCGTTTGATCACTTGCCTTCAGCGTCTCCACGCTGCCATCCAGTCGCATGACTCTCGTTGCGCCAACACGACCGTCACCGCCCCCATTTATCCCGCGAGGCGGCTGATTGCGATGGGAGGATAAAATAGCGCACTCCATCCGCTCGAGAAAGCGAATGGTTCGTTCCGTTCCATCGCCCGAGTTCCAGGTGCCTTTGCCGCCCGAGTCCGGCCTGACGTGGAAATCTTCCAGAAGAACCGGGAATCGAAGCTCCAGGACCTCCGGATCGGTGAGCCGCGAATTCGTCATGTGCGTGTGAACGCCAGCCGTTCCAGCAAAACCCCGGCCATCATTCATCTGTCCTGCAGGAGAACCCGAGCATATTGTCTCGTAATATTGGTATTTCGCATTTCCGAAAGTCAGATTGTTCATCGTTCCCTGCGCATTGGCCATCGCCCCCATGGCGCCGAAAAGAGCATTGGTGACATGCTGCGAAGTCTCGACATTTCCGGCGACAACCGCTGCCGGATACGCCGGTCTTAGCATGCAGCCGTCGGGGATGATGATGTTGATCGGTCTCAGGCAGCCCGCGTTCATCGGGATATTGGCCTCGACCATCACGCGGAAAGCATAGAGAACGGCAGCGCGGGTGACCGGCTCGGGCGCATTGAAATTGTTGGCTTGAACCGCCGACGTTCCAGTGAAATCCACGGTCGCTTCACGGCTCTGGCGATCGACTGTAATCTTGACCCTGATCAGCTGACCGGTGTCGGTTGGATAGTCGTACTGGGCGGTGTCCGGCAACCGCTCGATGACCCGGCGCACGCTTTCAGCCGCATTGTCCTGGACGTGCCCCATATAGGCTTCGACCACCGACAGGCCGAAATGAGCAACCATTTTGCGCAGTTCCGCCACGCCCTTTTCGTTTGAAGCAATCTGAGCCTTTAGATCGGCGATGTTCTGTTGCGGATTGCGCGCCGGATAAGGATGATTTGTCAGTAGCTTGAGCAGTTCGGATTCACGGAAACGACCGCGTTCGACGAGTGGAAAGTTATCGAAGAGAACGCCTTCTTCCTCGACGGTCGTTGCAAGCGGCGTCATTGAACCCGGAGCTGTTCCGCCAACGTCGGCGTGATGTCCGCGCGAAGCAACATAAAACAGGATCGTGGATCCTGCATCGTCAAACACAGGCGTGACGACGGTTATGTCGGGGAGATGTGTCCCGCCATTGTACGGGGCGTTGAGAGCAAACACATCGCCCGGGTGGATGCGCCCCGCGTTCAGCTTGATTATTGTCTCCACTGACCGGTCCATGGATCCCAGGTGCACCGGCATATGTGGTGCATTGGCTACGAGCGCGCCGGTTCGGTCGAAGACAGCACAAGAAAAATCCAATCGTTCCTTGATGTTGACGGAATAGGCGGTGTTTTGAAGTGTGACACCCATCTGTTCGGCGATAGACATGAAGAGATTGTTGAATATCTCCAGCATGATCGGATCGGCTTCGGTCCCAAGGGCGGATACATTCTTCTTCGCTTCGACACGGCGGAGCAGCACGTGGTTATTCGAGGTGATCTCCGCCCGCCATCCCGGCTCAACGACAATTGTTTGATTGGCTTCAATGACAAGTGCCGGGCCGAGCGCCTGGCAACCCGGAAAGAGATCCTCTCGCCTGAAGACGCCAGTATCACGCCAGGAGCCTTCGAAGAAGACTGGCCGAGTTTCCGAGGCACGGGCAGTACTTGCCGTCGCCACGTGACTTGGCTCCTGATTGCGGCCTTCGGATCGGTCGGTTCCCTCGACACTCACGGATTCAACGACGACCGCTTTCCCGTCGTAGACGAAGCCAAACTGCGCTTTGTGCGCCCGCTCGAAGTCGGTCCTCGCATTTGATACCGAACCAAGGCCAAAATCGACCGGGAGCGCAGTGTCCGTGCCCTCGTATCGCAAGGCGAGTACGGGCCTGAACTCCATTGTATCGGGAGAAATGCCTTGCGCCTCCAATTGGTCACGAACGCCGATCCTCAGGGTTTTGATCAAGCGTTCAAGCTCTGGGAGCGACGCTTCCGTCAGAGGTTTAATGAACGCTTGCTGACGAGATGCGAAGATAGACGACAAGCCCATGCCGTAGGCGGACAGCAGACCGGAAAGGGGGTGAACCAACACCATCGACATTCCGAGGGCATCGGCAACGAGGCAGGCGTGCTGCCCACCCGCACCACCGAAGCAGTTCAGAAGGTACCCTGTCACGTCGTAGCCACGCTGCACCGAGATCTTCTTAATAGCGTTGGCCATATTCTCGACCGCGATTTTTATGAAGCCTTCCGCGACGCTCTCCGGACAGTGTCCGCTGGTGCCTCGCGCAGAGATTGCCTCGAACTTCTCGCGCACCGCCCCGATATCGAGCGGCTCGTTCTGGTCCGGCCCGAAGATCGCGGGAAACAGATCCGGCTGCAGTTTTCCGAGCATGACGTTAGCGTCCGTCACCGCCAATTCCCCGCCGCGACGGTAGCAGGTGGGGCCGGGATTGGCGCCCGCCGAATCGGGACCGACGCGGAAGCGACCTGTTTCAAAATGAAGGATGGAGCCGCCGCCAGCGGCGACGGTATGAATGCGCAACATCGGCGCCCGCACTCGAACGCCTGCAACTTCGGTATCGAAGACGCGTTCGTACTCGCCATCATAGTGGGCCACATCGGTTGAGGTGCCCCCCATGTCAAAGCCGATAACCTTATGGAACCCCGCAAGTTTCGCGGTCTCCACCATACCAACCACACCGCCAGCAGGCCCCGAAAGGAGTGCATCCTTGCCCTGAAACATATGGGCGGCGGTCAGGCCTCCCGAGGACATCATGAAATTCAATCGCGGCGACGTTTTCCCGGCCCGTTCTACTCCGAGTTCGCTTGCCACCTGTTGAACATACCGAGATAGAATGGGCGAGAGATAGGCGTCGAGGACCGTCGTATCGCCCCGGCCGATGAGCTTGAGCAGCGGCGAGACCTCATGGCTTACCGAAATCTGTTTGAATCCCGCTGCCCGGCAAAGATCGGCGACCAGTTTTTCGTGTTGCGGATACTTGTAGGAGTGCATGAACACGATGGCGACCGCATCAATCCCATCAATCCTCGCGCTGGTGATTGCCTGCTCAACGACGCTTGTCTCGAGCGGCACCTCGATCGAACCATCCACGCGAACGCGTTCGTGGACTTCCACGACCCGCTCGTAGAGCTGTTCCGGCAGAACGATCTCCTTGGCAAAAATGTCGGGGCGTGCCTGGTAGGCAATGCGAAGCGCGTCGCGAAATCCCTTGGTGATCAATAAGAGGACCCTGTCGCCCTTGCGTTCCAGAAGCGCGTTGGTCGCCACGGTCGTGCCCATTCGAATGTCGCCAATGCGATCGGACGGTATTTTATCCGTCGGCCCGAGACCGAGCAGGCCGCGGATCCCGTGGATCGCAGCATCGCGATAAGATTCCGGATTTTCGGAGAGAAGCTTTCGCGGATGCAAACTGCCATCAGGGGCACGCCCAATAATATCCGTGAAAGTGCCTCCGCGATCGATCCAGAAATCCCAGGCCCCATCAGACATGTTCAACGCTCCCGTGCCGGACGCCAAAAAAATCGCAGTCGGTGCCGCGCTCGCTCATCTTGACAATGTACAATTTGCCTTGCGCATTCAATGTGCAGGCATCGCGTGTTTGCGATAACGCAAGCTATCTCGCTTCGAGCCTCTTTCAAATTGCCGCATTGGGATCTATTGCTGTGCTCCGTAAGAGCATTCGCGTCAGCGAAGGAGAAGCGGTTGCAGGCAAGAAACGCGATGATCATGCGGTGGATGTTGCGCATGACCTGCGCCATTGCACTGCTGTTTGTCGGCTTAGCCCATCAAACGCCATCTTTTGCCAGAGGCGCCTTCGTTCCCTCCGAACTTGCAGAGTATATTCTGCCCGACGGCACGCTTCCCGTTATCTGCATCGCGGGCAAGGCAGACGGGATGAGCAAGCATGACACGGCGCAGCAAGCGCAGGGTTGTGAGGCTTGCCGGATCGCTGCGTCGGTCCTGTTGCCAGTCCCCGACAATTATCGGGATAAACGTCCTCGTATTGTGACCGCTGCCATGCAGCCGTACCACGTGGACGGGTCTTTGCGGCGGATCTTTCCCCCGAATATCGGTCCAAGGGCGCCTCCGGCCTCTTCTGCCTTTGCTTGAACCGGCATTTCGGCTCACGCCGCGATGCCCGTTAGACGGCCACGATCTGCGCTTGAGCATTCATTCGTCAGAAGCAGATTGCATCCCGCATCCAATTTCCAATCGCAAGAGCGTCTTTCTCTCCATCGTTGAGAGAGAGGCGCCCTGCCAGGAGCTCCCTATGAAGAAACTGATCATACTCATGACAGGCCTGATCTTTGCCGGTCTGTTTGCTGCCATCGCTACTGCCAATGATATCAAGGTGGGCGCCATCGACATCGGCCACCCCCGCACTCGAGCCATGGTGCCGGGTGCCAAGGTCGGCGGTGGCTACCTGAAACTGACCAACACCGGTTCGGCCGATGACAAGCTCGTCAGCATCACATCCGACCGGGCAGCGAAAACCGAGGTTCATCAGATGAGCGTCACCAACGGAGTGATGACCATGCGACCCGTCGCCGGCGGACTCGTTATTCCCGCCGGGCAGACGGTCGAGCTGAAGCCGGGCGGCTTCCACATCATGTTCATGGACGTCGCGCAGCCATTCAAGCAAGGGGAGACGATCAAGGCCACCCTGACCTTCGAGAAGGCTGGATCGGTGGACGTCGAGTTTACAGTCGGTAGCGCCGGCGGAGCGAATGCCTCCGCAAAGGACGGCCACTCGGATATGGGCGGGATGGACATGTCCAAGCCGCAATAGGGGGCCGCGACCGGCAGGCTCCGCGCGCTCTACCGCATCAGAACCATGATCAGAATACGAGATAGAAACATGTCCAAACATTCACGCTTTGCCACTCTGTCGGCCATTGCACTCGTCATTTTCGCCGGAGAGGCTTTTGCACACGCTCATCTGACCAAGAGCGTGCCTGCCGACAAGGCAACGGTGGCAACCGCCCCAGCCGAACTCGATCTGCACTTTTCCGAAGAACTGGATCTTAAATTCTCCGGCGTGAAAATCATCGGCCCGGACAAGGCGTCAGTGAAGATCGGTGACGCCATGTTGATGGATGAAGGAAAGACCTTGATGGTTCCTCTTCCGGAAAAGCTCGATCCTGGCGCCTATGAAGTGGAATGGCACGTTCTGTCGACAGACGGCCATAAGACCACGGGCGCATACGGCTTCACGGTCAAGCCGTGACACCAGACGCCGCGCTTGTCCTGTGCCGCTTCCTGTTCTACGGTTCCGCAATATTTTTGTGGGGCGCATCAGCTTATCTCTGCTGGATTGCGCCAGCAGATCTGGCAGCACAGGTGAGCCGACGGCTCCGTCATTGCTATGGCCTCGCAACGCTTCTGATCGTTGGCACGACCGCGTCCCTGCTCCCGCTGCGAGCAGCTGCGATCGGCGAGGGCTGGGCTGACGCGTTCGCGCCGCAAATGCTGTTCTCCGTCCTTACAGGAACCAATGTCGGGCAGGCCTGGATTGCCCAGGCTTGCGCCGCCGGACTGTTGATCGTGTCTTGCCTGGTAACGGGCCGTTTCAGATGCGGTGCCCGTGCGGCTAGCGCCGCGTTCCTGCTCGTCAGCCTCACGCTCAGCGGCCATGCCGCCATGCACAGCGGCTGGCTACGCATGATGCATCGTCTCAACGATGGGGTGCATCTCCTGTCGGGGGGCGCCTGGCTTGGCGCTTTGGTCCCCATCGTCGTCACCTTGCCGATGCTGAGAGATCCCCGATGGCAGGCAGACGCACGGACTGCACTGATGCGGTTCTCGAGCGCCGGCCATCTTGCGGTGGCACTCGTCATAATAACCGGCATCATCAATACGGCCCTGATCGTCGGATCCGCTCCGCTGGACTGGCGGCTCGAGTATCAGCTTCTGCTCAGCATCAAGATCCTCATCGTGTTCGCCCTGATTGCGCTTGCGATAGGCAATCGCTACGTTCTTGTTCCAAGGCTTGCGCGCAACCCGTCGCTGCAGCCACTAAAGTGGGCGACTGGCGCCGAAATAATCCTGGGGTTTGCCGTGCTTGGCCTTGTCGCGGTGTTTGGCATGCTGCAGCCGACTTGAACGGCTCGACGTTTGG
>Ga0209129_1000486_pt1 | contig 28940 bp, 34 predicted proteins | sample AraplaMF_Col_mMS_FD_184257 | JGI IMG/M metagenome (GOLD analysis project Ga0209129, IMG submission 184257) | Arabidopsis root microbial communities from the University of North Carolina, USA - plate scrape MF_Col_mMS (SPAdes) (version 3) | ecosystem: Host-associated > Plants > Roots > Endosphere... | reverse complement strand
ATCCAGCCGACCGAGCCTGCAACCGGCTACGGCTACATCGAGGGTGGGAAGACACTCCCGACGGGCGCACGAACGGTCGCGCGCTTTGTGGAGAAACCGCCGCTCGCCAAGGCCGAAGACATGGTCGCGACTGGAGGTTTTTACTGGAACTCCGGGATGTTCATGTTCTCGGTCTCAGGCGTGCTTGCCGAGATGCGAAGCTATGCTGCGCCGGTCCTCAAGGCTGCGGCCGACGCCATTGCAAAAGGTGTCAGAGATCTCGACTTCATCCGCCTCGACAAGGCAGCGTTCGCTACCAGCCCGAACATCTCGATCGATTATGCCCTCATGGAAAAGACGAGCAACGCCGCCGTCGTTCCTTCGCCCTTCAAGTGGTCCGACCTCGGCAGCTGGGATTCCGTCTGGAAGAGCGGCAGCCGCGACGAAAATGGCAATGTGGCGGCCGGCAACACGACGGTCGTCAACACCAAGAACTCGCTCATCATGACTCATGGCGTGCACCTCGCCGTCCAGGGCATGGACGACATCGCTGTCATCGCCAGCGAGGACGCCGTTTATGTCGGACGGCTGCAGGATAGCCAGGACGTCGGGAACCTCGTGAAGATGCTCGCCGCCGCCCCCACGACATCGCAACTGACCGAGACGCACCCGACTTCTTACCGGCCTTGGGGCGGCTACACATCGGTGCTGAATGGCGACCGCTTCCAGGTGAAGCGCATTTTCGTCACGCCCGGCAGGAAGCTGTCGCTGCAGAAGCATCATCACCGCTCCGAGCACTGGATCGTCGTCAAGGGCACGGCAGAGGTGACAATCGGCGAAACCGTGCAAATGCTTAGGGAAAACGAATCCGTCTACATCCCGCTCGGCGAAGTCCACCGTCTCGCCAATCCCGGCAAGATCATGCTCGAACTGATCGAAGTGCAGACCGGATCCTATCTCGGAGAGGACGATATCATCCGCATCGTCGATGAGTTCGGCCGCAGCTAATCGATAAAAGGGCCATCGCAATTGCCAGACTTATATTGCCAGGAGGGTCAACGACAGAATGGACAGTGGTCTGAGAGACAAACGAGTTTCAGCCAACGTGCGAATTCCGATCTTCCAAGGATTTGTTCGCCGGCTGCAACGTGAAAATCGCTTCTTCGAGAAACCCTCTGATCTGCGAAATGACGACAGTGATCGGAGATGCATGGTTGAAACAGGCCCGCTTCGGCGCCTCAAAATCGGCCGGGTCGATGCCTGACGACAAGCACCTTGAACGACACCAGGTTCTTCTGGCGGGAACTGAGCCTAAATGCTGTCACACATCAAGATGCAGTGGTGGGCGCTGCGCAGTGAAGTCGAAAGAAGGGAGTCGACTGGACACCGATATGCAGGTTGGATCTGCTTAGAGGCAAAGAAGATGGCGCCCCAAAGCGATGCGGGCGACGTTCACGGAAGTCAGTGTTGGTTTGATTTTGCGTGCCAGTTCCACGCCGATCGGATGATCTGAGACAAATCATACTGCGGCGTCCAACCGAGAATCTCCCGCGCCTTGTCGTTGTTGGCAACCAGCGTGTGCGAGTCGCCTTCTCGGCGGCCGGCATATTCCACAGGAAACGGACGCTCGGAGACGCGCTCGATGGTGCCGAGCAACTCCTTCACGGTCGTCCCGGTGCCGGTGCCGAGGTTGAGAGCAACCGACTCGCCGCCGCGCAACAGATGCTCGACGGCGCGGACATGGGCATCGGCGAGGTCGAGGACGTGGATGTAATCGCGGACGCAGGTGCCGTCGCGCGTCTCGTAGTCGGTTCCGAACACCTTGAAGCCTTCGCGGCGGCCAAGGGCGGCGTCGATCGCCAACGGTATGGCGTGCGTTTCCGGCTGGTGCCACTCACCGATCCTGCCTTCGAAATCGGCCCCGGCAGCGTTGAAATAGCGAAGCACGACCGATCGGAAGCCCGTGTACTTGTCGTAGTCGGCAAGCGCCTGCTCGACGATGTACTTCGTGCGGCCGTACGGATTGATCGGCACCTGACGATGCGTCTCGTCGAGCGGCACGCTCTGCGGCAAGCCATAGGTCGCGCAGGTCGACGAGAAGACGAATGCCTTGACGCCAGCCGCCTGGGCAGCGGCCAGGAGCGTCAGTGTGCCGATGACGTTGTTCTCGTAGAAGGCAACCGGATCTTTGACCGATTCGCCGACTTCGATGAGCGCGGCAAAGTGCAGGATGGCGGCTGGCTTGTGCGTTGCCAGGACCTCGTCAAGGCGCGCCCGATCCCTGATATCCCCTTCTTCCGCGGGTCCCCACTTTACGAACTCGCGGTGACCGTTTGAGAAATTGTCGAAAACGACCGGTTTGAAGCCCTTGTTCGCAAGATCGAGACACGTGTGCGAGCCAATATACCCAGCGCCGCCAACGACCAGAACCGTTTCACCTGCCATGCACCAACTCTCGTTGAATCGTTAATGGTAGAATGACTGCTCGGCCGCCGCGAGCAAAGGTATAACAGTCACGCTAGCGGGATGAATGCTGCTTTGCAACATCGAGACTACCTCAATCCCACTTTCTCCCGAGACAAGGAAAGAAAAAGAGTGCGCACCGGCAGGAAACTGCGACCTCATCAGCGGGAATACGCCCAGAGGTCGCATGCGCATCTGGATCGACGGAGTCGCATGATGCCAGTCGGCGGAAGTCCCTCTTCCTGCGTTCTACACGGATACCGAGTTCCATGTGATCCGTGTGATCACCATCGACCAGATGTGAGTTCCTGTTCTTCTCCTAGGCGCCCAGCAATCGGTCTTGAGCAGCCCGTCTGGCGTATCGCGGTGCACTGGCACGCTCAAGGATCCGGAGGAGGAAGATTTTCAAAGCCGTGATCTCGATTTCGATCGCGGCAGCTTGGGCTGGGTCAGCGGATCCCCATCGCCGGATTGTGGAGATCGACCTGCTGATTGTGCCCGGTTGGGTGAGGCATGCCGCGTCAAAGCGGCCACTGTCCGCCACGTACCAGACAAATAGGCGAATGGCGACATAGCCAGCATTGGAATACCCTTCGGCACTCACGCTCGCGTGCTCTGCGTCAAGTGCCAGGCGCGTTTCGGAATTGAGTCGAGCGATATCCAGACCGAGCTCGTGAAGCTTCTCAGCGACACCGGATGCATGCAGGTCTGGTCGCAGTCGCGCAAATATCGGTCTCATCTCCATGACGGCACAATACCGCGATGTTGGCTAGTCGGGAACCGTGACTTCCTCATCCCTTTGGCTTATGCGGCATTGCAGCATGCGCGCTCTGTCGCATCCGGGGCACTGGCGTATGAGTGGGAAACAAGCGGTTCAATTTTCCCAGTCCTGCCTTCGTAATCGCGATCCTTCAACCGATGCCGATCGGTGGCGGCCTCCACGCTCTCTATTGCATTCGGGTCGGCGCGTACTCGATTTCGACGACAATACCTTGCCTTAGGGCTTCATCCCTTATCTCCTCGATTGCTTGCTCGACTCGATAGACGACAATGTCGAATACAGGACCTTCCAGAATGGCAATTTCCCTCGCAACGCGGAGAGCGAAGAGCAATTGAGCGATGCTGGCTTCGTCCATGGGCGCTCCTAACGACGAAGAAACTTAGCGCCATTCAATCCGTGCTGCAATGCACAATATATTGGTGGGATCGTCGGTAGAAGCCAGGTGCTAGAGGTAAAGATCGCCAACGCCTAAGCAAGAGCCTAGCGCGCAATCACGCACGGCGGCCAGAAGATCCATGCCCGCCCAAATCGAAGCTGACTGGGCTTTTAGGTTGACGGCGCCCCGACTGGAACTCGAAGACAAACCTGCTGTATTTTCATGGTGGTCCAACCTGTGGGAACGACGCAATACAGGTACGTCGAATCTCTTGAGCATCTCTCTAAGCTGAGCATTCTGCTGGCGCAACTTTTCGGCCGGTCGCGTCCTCAAGCGTCGGATTTCGCCATCGAGCTCCATTACGGGGTCGATGGGAGTTTCCGAAGTGGCGATCTAGCCCGCTGCCGTTCCGCAAAGACCACGGTTTTCACAACCGCGTCTGACCGAGTGGTCCTCGTACGGTGTACGCCTAAAATGAAGGGTCGACCACTCATGGTGTTTTCTTTCACAGATCATAATTTTGCGGGCCGCAGAACATCAACGTAGCCCCACACGCGTCTTGTCAGCAAAGAGGAATTCGCGTATAACGCGTATCGTCGCTGCAGCTAGGCCGACCCGACCAAGACCGCTGGAGTGGCCGTTTCCTCTGATTGTTAATCTTTGTGCTTTAGGCCCGGATTCAGCGGACGCTATGGCCCGTTTGGATCACGGTCGGGATGGAAGTCATTGAGGCGTTTGCGAGTATCCGCCCGAAACCTAAAGACCGGGAGCCATGAAAATGCGTATTGAACCGCAGGTGCGAATTTATACCTGCTTCTTCCTCTTTTCGGCATCAACCGGCGCATTGCTCTCTCGCCTTCCCGATCTCCAGGATGCTCTCCAGGTCAACAAGTCGGAACTGGGGCTTACGCTTATCGGCGCTGCCATCGGTGCACTGATATCCCTAACATTCTTCTCGCCCCTGGTTGCCCGATTGGGCGCCCGTACTACAGCGTTTATAACCGTTTTTGGGACGTCCGCGCTGATTGCCTCGGTCCCGTGGATGACAAGCGCCGAAGTCGTTTTTGGGGTTTTGTTTTTGGAGGGATTGCTCGCAGGAGCCCTTGAGATAAATCTCAACGTCGAAATTGACCGTATCGAAGCGCAGCTCGGGCGTGGAGTTATGAACCGCGCCCATGGCTTTTGGAGCCTCGGATTTTTTGTCACCGCGCTCATTTCATCGCCGGTGCGGCAGGCGGACGTCTCGATGCAACTCCACTTGGCGCTAACATTTATCGCCGTGGTGTTGGTGGGCACTATCGCGATCAGTGGAATGCGTAGCGCACCGGCGCGGACCTCTAGCGAGCATGCGGACGCAGGCCATGTCGCATTGCCGACGCTCGGTCTCCTTCCGCTCTGCATCATTGGTATTGCTGCGTTTCTGGTGGAGGGTGCAGGCATAGATTGGTCAGCGATTTATATGCGCGATGTTTTCCGGGTTGAGCCATTTGTAGGTGGCCTCGGATTGACCTTGTTCACACTGTTCATGGCGCTTACACGACTATTTGCGGATCGCTTTGTCGATCAATATGGCTCCCGGGCGGTCGCGGTTACTTTGCTCCTGATCTCAACAGCTGGGCTCACGGCGGTTTGGCTTGCTCCCCATCCCCAAGGCGCCCTGCTCGGCTTTGCATTGATGGGTTGCGGCTGCAGCGCCATCTATCCGCTTGCCGTTTCGGCTGCCGCTCAGCGGACCGACCGGCCCGCGCATATGAATGTTGCAGCTCTAGGTCAGATGTCCTTCATCGTCTTTTTCCTCGCACCACCATTGCTCGGCTTTGTCGCTGAGAACGCAGGTATTCGAACCTCATATCTGATCTGCATTCCGCTCGTTGTCGTTGCACTCTTTTGCGTCAAGTCGCTCTCAACAAGACGAAGTGCCTTCGCATAGCGGCATGACCCGAGGTCGCGACACCTGAGAAGATGACATTGAACCTGCAACTGTCTTCTGAGCGACAGCCAACCAATTTCTGGTTTGTTTTTGGCGGCGGGGAAGCGTGGCAATGCAGAACTCGGTCAAAGCCTTGGAATCAAGCCTTCCCCTTTGTTGTCCATGCACTATTGGATTTCGTTGGGATCGACTAAGCCGACGAACGCTCGCCGATTGGTTCGAGCGAAACCTTGTGATGCCATTCGGATCGACGAGAATAGCTTCGAATTCGTCGGGGGAAGGCCCTTCAAGATCATCGCGCACATCATCCGCGCCGGTGTCCGCGCCGATGCCCCGGGGCGGTGTCGAGACTGTCAAAAACGCCTCCGCCAGCAACGCGAAGGATAGTGACCGCTTGCTTTTCGAGTGCGCCTTGCTGATTGGCCAGGAGTTGCTCCTGCATCTCGGGGCGATCATCGGCCGCTCCTTCGAAGAGCACGAGGACCCATGACAGGTTGCGAAAACCCAAAAGACTGGGGCACGGATCGTCGGTCGCGGGTGACGCGCCTATGATCTCCTTGAAGAGTGATTTCAGCATGTAACCGGCACTTCCATCAATTGGAAAGCTGCAGGATGGCTTTTCGCTAATGAGAGACGCGGTCGGGCTTTCCCTTCCGCTTCGTCGAGGCGAACTCTTCCAGCTGTCGTTCGCTCATCGATTCGGCCATTTCCCGAGACGCACCCTTGAGCCTGCTTTTCGGGGTTTGACCGCGCTTTGCCGAAAGGGCGGCGCCGGCCGCCTTCTGTTGCGCTTTGGATTTTGCGGGCATTCTGTTTTTCCTCATTGTGAAGTCAAGGAATAACCAGACTGAAAAGCAAATGTTCCCCGATCAGGGAGGTAAGTCTTTGCGTCAAACCGCAATCGACGTCGGGTGCAATGACACACAAGCTCGGAACCATGCGCCATGAACTCATATGTGTCGAAGATCGCAGCGGCAGTCACTGCTGATGCTAATCGGATTTTGGCATCTGGCCCTTCTCGAAACGTCGTTCCAGCTCAGGCAAGAGCGCCATGCTGAAACGGCCGAGCCAGATGGGTGCGGGAAATCGCTTATTGCAACTGCGCATCAGGAATATTCGCGAGCGCGGCGGAGTTAGGTGAAGATCCGACATACAATCGGATCGCTGACATGACCTATTCGACGCCTTCCTCATCAGGAGTGCTTCCAGGCCGGCCGCTGCGGTTGCACCTTGCCAATTGCCCCCGCGCCGTCCCACGCTTTGCGTTTGGCATCTGCGCTATTTTAAACAACTGGCTGTCCAACAGCGGGAGACTTACAGTGGGGTTAGTCGTCCGGCATCCTGTATGCCGATCTCACCATGAAGCTTCTGAAGGAAACTGAAGCGGCCGCATCGGGCGGCCGCTTACAGCTTCAGTTCGCCTACAGGCTGGAACGATATCGTTGTCGTTCAGCGGCGATCTGCTCCGCAGTATAGGGATCGGCGGTTTCGTCGAAACGGGTCCAGCCCTGCTCAACATAACTCGCGCGGCGTGCTCCGATATCTACGGGACGCCACCGGTCAAGGATAGCCTGGGCCTCGGCAACATGTGCTTCCTCCACCCTCGCGGCGACGACCGATCCTCCGCGGCGGACGCCTTCCGCGTAGAGGTGGGCGTCTTCCTCAGGAACGCCTTCCTTGACCATGGCACCGACGATACCCCCGACCGCACCGCCGGCAACGGCGCCGGCCGCAACTCCGGCCGCGGTCGCAACGAGCCAACCGGCAGCGACCACGGGACCCACACCCGGAATGGCAAGCATGCCAAGACCGGTGAGGAGACCGCCGGCACCGCCGGCCAGTGCGCCAAGACCGGCACCGGTTCCTGCGCCTTCTGCGGCGCGATTGCCCTGGGCTTCGACATCCATACCATTCGCCTCGTTGGTGGCAATGCTGATGTCATCGGACGGGACGCCCGCGTCTTCCAACGCTGACACGGCCGCGCGCGCGTCTTCGTAGTTATCATATAATCCAGTGATCGTTCTCATATGACTGCTTCCTTGTTTATTCGTGGTTACTTGGCCATGGTGACGTTGCCCTGAAAGTCCAGGGAGACGCTCGCTTGTTTGCCATCCTTGGTGGCGCTGGCCCGCCACACCCCTTGATCGTCAAGCTTGAGGCCGGTGACGTCGGTGTAACCAGCTTCCTCGATCCTGGCCTTTGCCTGGCCTTCGGTGAAGCTGTTCTTGCCTGCTACCGGGGCTCCCGGATTTTGCTCGGTTTTGACCGCGGGCGTTGTCTGGGACGTCGTCGGCGTTTCGCTCTGGGCGAGCGCGACCGAGGCCGTCATCACCATGCCGATAGAAAGGATCATGAGTTTTTTCATTGATGTTTCCTCTGGTTGAGAACAAACAAACAACCAGAAACTCTGCTTGTTCCATTGACACGTTGAGACTGAAGTCGATCGACCCTCGATTGATCGTTTGCGCTCGGCAGGAATTAGATCCTGGGAGTCGGCCTTAAGCTTTCTTCAGAACAGAGCCTTCACCAGGCGGCACCCGCAGGAACTCAAAGCATTGCCCGGCGTTGATTTACTGGAGGTAAGAGCCATGGCATCAGAGCATCTGGGCTTAATGAGTGAAGGCGATGATGGGTTGGATGTTTTACGAGCGATAAAAATCGCGTTCTCGGCTCATGCAGGCCAGACCGACAAGGAAGGAAACCCATATTTTTCGCACTGCAAGCGCGTCGCTAGCGCCGTCGAGGGGGACGAGCAGCGGATCGTCGCCTACCTGCACGACATCGTCGAAAAGGGCCGCGGCTGGACATTTGAACGTCTGAGTGATGAAGGATTCAATCCTTCCGTAATTGCCGCCATCAACGCCTTGACCCGGAGAGAGAACGAAAGCGAAGATGAGTTTGTCGTTCGGGCAGCTAGTGACGAACTTGCCCGTCCGGTAAAGGTGGCCGACCTTAAAGACAATCTGAAGCAAGCCCGGAACGCTGGTTTGGATCAGTCAAAATATAAGGAAGGTCTCAAGATCATTGAGGAGTTGTACGGCTTAACTTGCTAGGAGCGGAAAAAAGTACGCCAGCAAATAAGACGCCAAACCTGGGTGAACGGAACGCAAAGTGGCGGGCATCCTCGCCCGATCATTTGCAGACACTGCTCCCCTATCTCTCAGAATCTCCACCAGCATACTCAATGCATAGATTCAATGAGACTGTCACGATCTTAACTCGGTCCGGATTGTAGATCTCAACTTCAAGCGGCTCCCGTGTAGCAGTGGGAATCCCGTCGATGGCCATCTCGGCAACGAGGCGCTTTGCTTCATCGAGCGCCGCTGGCAAGTCGGGGAACTCATAGCCATCTTCGTCTTGCCAGGGAGTGTCTGTCGGGCCGGTTCGGAAGTAGAATCTTGTCACGATGAATCTCCATTTGCGAGATCAACTCACCGACGGTTGCAAGGTTCCGTCGCGCAATCACGATGGCCTCGCAAAGGATCGAACTTGCGAAGCTTGATGGTCCGGATGAATTTTTCCCAAGCTGATCGAGAGGTTGCGAGTCCGTCGCGGCGACATAGCCACAGTTCACGTCAGTCCGAATTCCGCAGGTTGTCTAGCGCCAAGCGCTGAATACTGATGGAACGATACGGCAATAGCTGCATTTTCGTGGCGTCATCTCGTTTGCTCGTTGGTTAGGGTCGCCGGAATTGGAGAAAGGAAGCATCGATGGAGGTAACAGCCAGTCTTCTTTCGCCAAGCGATTGGATCCCGAACAACCGGGCTTTGCCAGTGCTGTTCTATAAATCTGCCGTCATCAGCGAAGAGGCATCGGCAAAACGATTTGAGAGTCTCTTCCAAGAACACGGTTGGACGGGGCTCTGGCGTGACGGTATTTTTGGCTATCAACACTATCACGTCCACGCGCACGAAGTGTTAGGTGTAGCTGACGGCCACGCCTCCATCATGATCGGGGGCCCTCATGGTATCGATTTTGCGATCACGGCTGGGGATTGCCTGATTTTACCTGCCGGCACTGGGCATTGCCTTGTCGCCGCGAGCCAATCGTTTCTGGTTGTCGGTGCTTACCCGCCGGGCCAGAGCGCCGATATCAAGACGTCGGCGGCCACCGGCATGGAAATGGACGTGATCAGAAAGTTATCTTTGCCTACCCTTGATCCGGTTACGGGAACGCGCGAGCCTCTCTTGTCCCATTGGCGATCCGAGAAGACGCGATAAAGCGGAAGTAGTGAGCTGATGTTCGACCGGAAAAATTAGACGTCACGTCCTGAAACAGACAAATCAGGAATGTCAAAGTTAAATGACATTTATTTTAGCCTGCACTAAAACACCCGTCCAAACGGAGGAGAGTAATGTCGACGCACATCAGAGAGGGTGATCTCGATACCAAGAAATCCTTGAGGATTTGGTCGGTGCGCGATTATTGCCGCCAGCACCAGATAGGTGAAGCCGACGAACGGCGGATGCGCCAGCTCTTTGGTCATTTTGCATCTGCAGGCGAACTGCTTTATAACGTCAATAGAAATCCGCGCTGGCGCGTTTGATTTGTCATGAAAAAGTCAAACGTGAGGGGCGTCGCGTGATCTCCGATTGCGTGGCGCCGCCACCTTCCTGTTTTCGTTGCGAACCAAAATGCTGGATGGGACACGAAGGTTCATCCGATACCCCGGATTGTTCCTCGCTTCCCTCTCCTTGCCTTGTGGCGGCTCGCGTGCGGTACCACGAGACAACGTCGTGTCATCATAGCTGGCCATTCGCTACCGAAGCGAGATTTCGCTCTCAAGCTTACCGGCCGTTTCGCTGCGTCCCGACACAGAGCTGATAGTGAACTTCTGGAACTTCCGGCATTGCTGGCAGTTGGGGACCCAACCTTGAAGCGGAGGTGCGATGAGGATCGCAAGCAATCTCGAAGAGAACGCGGCTGAGCCGGGAATTTTTACCTGGGCTCTTGCTGGAGATACCGTCTACGGCGATACGGCCATAGCATCTTTGTTTGGCCTCGATCCGGCCGAGACGATCTGTGGATTGCCGATCGCCTCGTATATCGAGCGAATCCATACCGACGATCGCGAGCGTGTGGCAGCTCAAATTTCGCAAGCCGTCAGAAGCGGGCTGCCCTATCATGCAGAATATCGCGTTCTTGATGCTTTCGACGAAATTCGGTGGGTGATGGCGATGGGCAGGTGCTTCCGGAACCGGCAGGGCGACCCAAACCACTACGCCGGGATCGTCTATCCACTTGAACTTTTGTGAAGGTCAACACAATCACGGTCACCGCGGAGCGGCACCAGCCTATATCGTCCCGTGTTAAGGGCGCGGCGCACATAGCGGAGATGCTTTGGCTCATAGTCGTACCATGGCAGCGGGAACGCAAATCCAAGATCGCATCTTCCAATGAGCCGAAAGCGCAAAAAGGAACCCGGATCGCTCCGGGCTCCGGGCTCTCTAGTTCGTCTACCAGGTCTGGCTACCGTACCAGTCGTCGATATCCTGACGGGCCCGGTCTCGAGCTAGCCCATAGCGTTCCTGAATTTTTCCTTCCAACTGGTCGCGTTGCCCATCGATTTGATCAAGATCGTCATCGGTGAGTTTTCCCCACTGTTCCTTGACCTTACCTCTGACCTGCTTCCAGTTGCCTTCAACGCGGTTCCAATCCATGTATTCCTCCTTGGTTCGGACTGGAATCAAAACGAAGCAGGCGAGTGAGTGTTCCGATTTGCAGGAGGATTTCCGGCAATCATCCCGCGCGCTCTGAGCTTGAAAGCTGGCGGGCGATCGACTGTCGAGTACCACATAACCCTTGGAAAGATCCGGCGATCCAACCGCAATACAGAATGCCGAAGACAGTGGTGAGACATGTCCGTCGCACGAATGCGACCGCTGCGAAAACTCCAAAACGCAACAGTAGTTTGGCGATGCCCGGATCGAAGGGCAGCGTGCTTATAAATACGCTTGGTGTCAGCCACCGAGTGTATGGGTACTGCGCGCCTCCGGCCATGTCTCGGATGCGGACGAAGCTGCAAATGATGGCGTGCCGCTTACTGCCTCGCAAGCATCGGCAAGATCAAGCCCCACTGCGTCTCTTGAGGTGATCCGAACGGTTCGAAACCCAGTTTCTTGTAAACGGCAATCGCCCGTTCATTGGCCGGGTGAGGATCGGTTGCGACAACGGGTGCGCCCGCATCGAACAGAGCCCTCATTCTCGCCCCGATAAACGCTGATCCGTGCCCAACACCGATCATTTCGGGGTTTCCTATGTATTGATCGATTCCCCGCGATCCCTTGGGAAGCTTCGCAAAATGGTGATCTTCCCAGCCGTGGACGGTATAGTCCTGCATAAACGCAAAGGGGCGTTCGGCGATTGAAACAATCCAACGCGCTACCCGAGGATCAGCCAAGTCTGTTGCATCGTACGGCTCATCTGAGTCCCACCATTCGCGGACATGCGGGTTCGCTTGCCATGCTCTGAGCAACGGAAGATCATCCAACGTCGCTTTGCGAAAACTGTATTGGTTGGCCGCTGTCATTCGACAAGCTTAGCACGTCGCTGGCCGGTAGAAATGGGCCTTTTGCGGCCATCAAGCGACCGCGCGCGAACGAAGCAATTGACCGGGGCCCGCAGGCGTGGAGCAAGTTGCGAACGGGGGCCGTTCGACTGCGCTATGCCCTTACCCAACGCCGAGGCAGCCTGAGAGCCAATATCGCCCTAAAAGCCGCGAGGCGTCTCCCGGATAAACGATAGGCGATCCTGAGCGGGATCTTCTGGGTCTTGAAGTCTGGAGCGTCGTGGCGAGCCATATGGCGGCCCAAACACAACCTGCTACAATGGCTGCAGGGTGACCACCAAGATCCATGCGATCGGTGCGCGTCGGAACCGGCGCAATCCTATTTGCTTTAGCTGACACCCTTACCGACAAAAAACCCGGTTGAGCGGTTTGGACCGGATAAAGCATTGTCGCCGCACGCGACGCGGCCTCGCTCGCGGCCATGCGGCCATGGCTGAGCATTTATGAGTCCACGACACAGTACCCGCAATCAATGCAGCGTTGCTGCGCTCTTGCCAGCGGATGCAAGGTTCTCGAGGAGAGCCACCAGCTTCGCGAATTCGTTCAGAACGCTTTGAAATTCAGCGTCATCCATCTCTGCTATGTCAGCTATCATCAGCGAAACGCATTTAATCAGCGCGTCCAGGCGTAAATATCGGTCTAACGCCAGCTCGCCGAGTTTTCTTGACCGGTAGAACCGCAGTTCATCAACAATACGGCCGACAAGATTGCGTCTGTCGACCCTATCGAGATAGGGAAGCTCAAATTGGGCAAGCTTGATGTCTGTTATGAGCTTTGTCACACGATTCCCCTAAGCCGCGGATAGAACCGGCGGGAACTGTCCCCCCGCCGGCATACGACCAACACCAACATCCCCTTACGATTACTGGATGACCTGGATCACCTTCCGCGAGGATGGCTCGACGATTACCCGCTGCTCATTGACGATCGCATAGGCATACTTTGGATCATCAGGAATCGGCGTTACAACGACCGTCTCGGGGAGCGGTTGGCCAACAACCACCTTTTCCTTGACGACGACTCGGGTCGTCGGAGCCGGAACTTGCTGCACATATGTAACGACTTTCTGGGGCGGCGGATCGATAAGGCTGCCTGCCACGCCACCGACAATGCCTCCTACGGCTGCACCGACCGGCCCACCGACGATCGCCCCGGTTGCTGCCCCGCCGGCAGCTCCCGTCACCGTCGATGATTGCGCGTAGGCAAAAGTGGATGCGAGAGCGACCGCAGTGGCAGTTCCTATCAATTTGATACGCATTCATTTTCCTCCATTGGAAGCGGTATTGTCCGCTCCCTGAACGAACCACCAAGCGCAGCAACGGTTCCCTCCCCGGGACTTCAGTCTGACGGCCCTCAGACCAAGGTCCGAGGTCACTGCCCCGATCGGATCTCCAATGAACCAACGGCCGAGCGTGGAGCAGGATTGGCAGAAGTTGCTGCCTTCGTGCTTTCAGCCAAATGAAGTTCGACGGGGCGGCCAGGCGAAATCAATTTCCACCGGAGTGAGGAATCGCAGCCTATCGGGAACTTCAACGTTCACATGAAGTTGAGAGATCGGTTCCGTTGCACCGGAGGGATCTGAGCAACGGGAAGTAATCGCATCTAGAAAACCACGAAGGGTCAAGTCAATCTTGTCTCGATTCACGACCAAAAGCCTCATCGAGGAAATGGCGGCGAGCTCCATCAATTTTCCGAAGACGGCGCCGAAGTCCTGACCACGTCACAAGGCGCGCCTGTCGCTGACGACCAGAATTCACTGAGAGTAGGTGCCCGCGGGCCCCTCATCGTTGAGGACTTTCACTTCCGAGAGAAGATTTTCCATTTCGACCACGAACGCGTTCCAGAGCGGGTTGTCCATGCTCGCGGTTACGGTGCACATGGTTTCTTTGAGACCTACGAATCTTTGGCGGCATATACGAGAGCCGATATTTTTCAGCGTGCCGGGGAAAAGACACCGGCATTCGTTCGCTTCTCGACGGTTGCAGGCAGCAAAGGTTCCTTCGATCTTGCCCGTGACGTCCGCGGCTTTGCTGTGAAAATGTACACACGGGAAGGGAATTGGGACCTCGTTGGAAACAACATTCCTGTTTTCTTTATCCAGGACGCCATCAGATTCCCGGACATTATCCACGCAGTCAAACCGGAACCTGACAGGGCCTTTCCACAGGCGCAGTCAGCCCATGATACTTTTTGGGATTTCATCAGCCTTACCCCTGAGAGCATGCACATGATCATGTGGGTGATGTCGGATCGCGCCATTCCCCGCTCATTTCGATTTATGGAAGGGTTCGGTGTTCACACGTTCAGACTCGTGAATGCGAAAGACGAATCCACATTCGTGAAGTTCCACTGGAAGCCGAAGCTTGGCCTTCAATCCGTGGTCTGGAACGAAGCGGTCAAGATCAACGGTGCCGACCCGGACTTTCACCGCCGCGACCTTTGGCAGTCCATAAAGTCGGGCAATTTTCCTGAATGGGAACTGTGTGTACAGCTGTTCGATCAGGATTTCGCCGACAGCTTCGATTTCGACGTCCTCGACCCGACGAAGATCATTCCCGAAGAGATCGTGCCGGTGAAACCGATCGGACGGCTGGTATTGGACCGGATGCCTGACAACTTCTTTGCCGAAACTGAGCAAGTTGCATTCATGACCCAAAACGTCCCGCCCGGGATCGACTTCAGCAATGATCCGCTGTTGCAGGGGAGGAATTTCTCTTATCTTGACACGCAGCTCAAGCGCCTCGGTGGTCCAAACTTCACGCATCTACCCATCAACGCGCCCAAGTGTCCATTCCAGCATTTCCAACAGGACGGCCACATGGCGATGCGCAATCCGGTCGGCCGCATCAACTACCAACCCAACTCTTTCGGTGAAGGGCCACGAGAGTCCCCCGTGCTGGGTTACCGGCACTTTGCCTCGTCCGAAGAGGGTGGAAAGGTACGGCTTCGTCCGGAAAGCTTTGCCGATCATTATAGTCAAGCCCGACAGTTCTACATCAGCCAGACCCAGCCCGAGCAGCGCCACATAGCGGCTGCTTTGACGTTTGAACTGAGCAAGGTGGAGACGTCGGTCATCCGGGAACGCATGGTTGCTCATCTGCTTAATATCGACGAGAGCCTCGCCAAGACCGTCGCCGATAAGCTTGGCTTCCAGACCATGCCTAAGGCCGCGGACGCGGCAATGCCGACACGTCAGGATCTTGAGCCTTCACCTGCCCTCAGCATCGTGGAGAAGGGTCCGAAGCGGTTCGAGGGCCGAAAGCTTGGCATCCTCATAACGGATGGCGTAGACGCCAATCTGCTGAAGGGATTGACCGATGCTGTCGGAAAGGAAAAAGCGATCGTCGAGTTTGTTGCTCCCAAGGTGGGCGGGGTCACCGCTTCGAATGGAAAATGGATCCAGGCACATCACATGATCGACGGAGGCCCGTCGGTGCTGTTTGACGCCGTGGCATTGCTGACTTCCTCCTCAGCGACAGAAGAGCTGATCAAGGAGGCAACGGCCCGCGACTTTGTGGCCGATGCCTTCCAGCACTGCAAGTTCATCGGATACGACCAGTCCGCCTTACCCTTGCTCGAAAAAGCGGGCATTGCTGGAATGGAAGACGAGGGCATTGTTTCACTATCAGGAAAAGACAGCCTGCCGTCCTTCGTCTCAAAGCTTGGCACGCTTCGTGTTTGGGCCCGTGAGCCCTCTGTGAAACTCGGCAAGGCGTCAGTCCCGGTCAAATAGGTATTTGACGCAGGCGCGGTAATCTTTGCCGCGTCTACGTGGAAGTCGTCACAGAGCGTTGTTCGCTAGCTTTGCCGCTTGCTTCTTCACTGAACGGCGCTCTGAACAGGACGATTTGCCTTAAAGGACATATAGGTGCGTTGTCCATGGCTGCAAAACCTCCTCTGCAGCCTCGCTGACAGGCGGATACACCCTCTGGCCACAATCGCGTTCCATCGACATTGCCCGCCCTGAGGCATTGGCTCTCAACTGCAGGGTTCGCGCACCCAGCTTCCAGTCAAGGAACACTGCCTGTTCAACCGCAGAAACGACAGAGCCCGCGTAACCGTCTGCATCCGGTAGCAAGGGAATAACGTGGTTGCGACGAACCTTGATCAGTCGTTTGAGAAAAGATGCCCACGCTGCCGCCTTATCGTCAGCGAGAACGTCCCAATCGAGTTTCGAGTCCAGAAAGGTCGAGAGATCGTTCGGATCAGGCAGATCCCTCGCGCCACAACCTTCGGGCAGCCCACCAAAATTTTCTGCTTCTGTCGACCTGCCGGCGGCGATCGCTCTCGCCAACTCGCCTTTATAGTCGGCGAAGAAGTGAAACCTGCGCCGAGTTAGATGGTCGTCGCCCATGAAAAGAAGCGGGATTTGCGGTGACAGCATGAGGATCTCTGTCAAAACCCTGTGACAGCGTTGATCAATCATGGTCTGAAGACGATTGCCAAGCGCACGGTTTCCCACCTGATCGTGATTTTGAAGAAAATGCACGAAGGCGGTAGGCGGCAACGAAGCCGAGTGGGCTCGATCGCGGGACTGGAAACAATTGCCGTCGCACAGATATCCCTTTTGGAGCGTCTGCTTCATCTTCTGCCACGGCTTCTCGCCGAATGGCGCATAATGGCCACTCGCCTCGCCCGTGACCGCCACGTGCATGGCGTGATGGAAGTCGTCGTTCCAGTCGGCAACAAAAAAGGGCCCGCCATCTCGAGAGAGAAGATTGGTCGCATTGGCAGGGTTTTCCGTGATCAGGTGCACATGACGATCCAGAAAGCGCTCGTGAACCGTTTCAGAAATCTCTTTCAGTATGTGCGGGTCGGTTCGATCCTCAATTTGGTCTACGGCATCGAACCTCAATCCATCGAACCGGAATTGATCAAGCCAATAGATCACGTTGTCGATGAAAAAGCGCCTTACGGGCTCCCTTTCGAAAGCAATCTTCGGGCCCCATGGTGTTGGATCGTCTTTGCGAAAGAACTCTGCTGCATAAAGCTGCAGAAAATTTCCCTCTGGTCCGAAGTGGTTGTAAACAACATCAAGAAAGACCATGAGGCCATATCGATGGGCTTCGTCCACAAAGCTTTTGACGTCGTCTGGCGAACCATAGGAATTATGAGGAGCATAGGGATAGACGCCGTCGTATCCCCACCCTCTTGTGCCTGGAAATTGTGCGAGTGGCATGATCTGGACGGCCGAAACACCTAGTTCCGCAAGCCGATGCAGGTGCTTTTCTGCAGCCGCGAACGTTCCTTCGGCTGAAAATGTGCCAATATGAATCTCGTAGATTATGGCCTCCTCCCAGGGACGGCCCTTCCAAGGTACCTTCCAATTGAAGTCGGATCCCCAAAGGCGAGACGGTCCAAGCGCCCCGGCGCGCTGCCACCGTGAGGCCGGGTCCGGAACACGTGTGCCGTCCGCAAGGGCGAACCAATAGTCCGCATCGTCGGTCAAGGTTTCCGTAATGGAAAACCAGCCATCATCAGCCCGGTCCATTGGTACCTGCCGATCATCGATCGCGACAGAGACGCGCGCCTGCGTCGGCGCCCAAAGCCTGAGGATGGTTGACCCGTCGGGATTGGAGGCTGGTCCCCAGGAAAATTCCCAATCTCTCATCGCAGCAACCCTTGTCCGCCGTCGACGAAGACCGGGCTTCCAGTGATGTGCCGAGAGGATGTGCTCACCAAGAAAAGGATGGAGTCGGCCACATCGGCCGCCCGCCCCGGCTCCCCTCCCGAGATCGGAACGGTTCCTTGTGGCCAGATTACCGGTACCTCTGATTCCTCCCTGTGTCGAACCTCGGTCGAATCTTCGATGTTGGTCTCGACCGCGCCAGGACATACGACATTGATGCGAATTGCATGGCGGGCGAGCTCGAGGGCAAGCTGCTGGGCCATGGCGACTTGGGCGGCTTTGGTCGCGCTATAAGCGGTTGCACCTGGTGTCGTGAATGTGCGCACCCCGTTGATGGAAGAAACGATGACGATCGCTCCTCCCCCTGACTGCTTCAGTAACGGAACCATCTTGTTGAGGGTCAAGTAGGTCCCACGCAGGTTGACATTAATGGTGGTATCCCATTCCGCGGGTGTGAGGTCATCGATCGGTGCCCATACGCCATTTATGCCGGCATTTGCGATGACCGCATCGAGGCGTCCGAAACCTTCCAAGATTTTACCTGCCGCGCGCTGCATATCTTGCTCCGACGCGACGTCGCCTGCCATTGCTATTGCCGTCGTCCCGGTTTTTTCAAGGCGCTTCGTGAGCGCATCGAGCGCGCTCGGATCCAGATCGAAAAGGAACAGATCGTAGCCGCCCTGAGCCAGCTTCTCTGCCGTCGCCAGCCCGATCCCCGATCCCGCTCCTGTGACAAATGCAACGGGTTTAGCCATCTATTGTCCCTCGTCGCGCTCCGCGAGATCACTCGGCGTCGCTCGGGCGGCCGCAGCCCCGACAGGATCGAAGGTGGTGGCATTGCCGTCGGTTCCGAATGCCGTCAGCTGCACGAGCACCTCCTTGGCGCGTCGCACGGCGCTGTCTGCCCCGAGACTGCGGTCATCGGTTACCATCCTGACGGAAACAAGTTCGCCTCCCTCGCCGACAAATTCGACCGTAAGCTTTCCATCGACAACAGAGCCGACATGGGTTTCGAGAAGCTGCATGGCGTCCTCCTGCACTGGCGAGAAGGAATGGTTGGGACGAGGCGTTGTTCCCCTTCGATGCCAAACAGATACTGACATCATAAGGGAGCGCGCTTACCCGCGCTCAATGTCGGCATAGCATCGTGAATACTGAGAGAAGGTGCGGGGCCTCTTAAACCTAGGGCAAGACTTTTGCGACAGTAGTTCTCAGTGTACGGACGCCGAGGTAGGAGCGTTGATCAGGATCGCCTCAGGGCCCGGATATCGAGAAATCAGAAGGGTGACCAGTTCATCCTGGGTGTTATGACCCTGGTGAAAGAGATCTATGGCCGCTTCGCAAAGTACCTCGGAAGCTCTTTCGTCCGGTTTGGCGTCAAAATGCTTGTACCAGGTCTGAACTGAACGTGAGAGCATCGCCATATCCGGATCCCGAAGCCATCGCATGAAGGTCAAATTCATTCTCCCGTTGCTTGGTCGGGAGCCATCGTAACTTCCATATATTAGAGGTCAATCATGAAGTCGCGTACGGTAACGGACGGTAACAATGCCCTCCGATATCACCGGCGTCGGCCCCGAGCGTGCGGTATCGCACCAATTCGGTTTTGCTGGAACCAAACACTCATTTGAGGTTTTCCTTCCAGTATCCGTTGCGGGGAAGAGATAATGACCGCACACATTTCTCCCGGCTCGATGAGTGAGGAAGTTGCCGCGCTCATTCCGGCACTACGAGCGTTTGCCCACACTTTCTATCGGCATCCCAACGACGCAGATGACCTTGTACAGGAAACACTTGTTAAGGCTCTGTCGAACCTTGATCATTTCAAGGAGGGGACGCGGCTGAAATCGTGGCTCTTCACGATTATGCGCAACAGTTTTTGCACCCGGTATCGGATTGCGAAACGGGAGATCGTTGGGATGGCGGACGGTTTGTCGCTAAAGCGAGCCGTCGCGCCCGAACAGGAGTGGAGGGTTCGCGGTCATGAGCTTGAGGTGGCATGTGCAAGTCTGCCGGCCAAGTATCGCAGCGCTTTTGAGTTCATTTTCATTGATGGGCGCAGCTACGAGGAGGCGGCTGATCACTTCCATTGCCCGATCGGCACAATCAAGAGCCGTGTCAATCGCGCACGACGGCATCTCATGATCGAACTCGAAGTACCGGGCTAATCCCCTGGGATCTGTCGCCTCCGCCCTCGCCCTTGTGATGGACGATCAAAGCCGTCGGTTGCAGATTTCCAAACCGAAATCCTTTAACGGGATTAGCGCCCTTCGATTGCCAGCAATACCCAGGGAACCAAGTCGGGCCGCGTCGGTTCAAGACTGAGAATGGAGGAAATCATGAAATCGAAACGCGACAGACGCGAAGGGTGCCTTCGCACCATCGCAAGCAAAGCGCGAAAGCGACGGCGTTGAAAGTGCCAAGCCCACAGTGGTTACCGGATCGCAGGATACCACTGTGAACAAGGTCCCCCCTGGTGGCAAAAAGATCAAGGACTGGAACATCAACTACGACATTTCTGAAGTGAAGCAAGACAACGATCAAGGTTAGCAAAAGGCGCAGTTTGCGGAGAACGAGCCATGTCGAACGTCGTCAAAACGGGCCAGGACGAATCTAATAATGCAACCAGTCGAACGACCTTTGGTCGCTCGACGGAGAGTCAGGCACAAATCCGTGACGCTGCGGCAGTCGAGACGTACTCACCGGACGAGCCGTTGAATGTCTATCGGCTTGAACCGATCGCCGCACCAGATGATCCGCGGTGGGACAATGCCACAAACCACGGCATTGTCATCGTTGCGGCCCGAACCGCTGGCGATGCGCGTATTGTAGCAGCGAGCCGGGAACTTGACTTTATGGAGATTGACGCCGCTCCCGCTGAGGATGTCACGACATCGAACGCAAGTGCCTTTCGAGACGACAAGCTCTATACGGTTGTCGAAATCGAGCGGGGACGCTCGGACCTGAAACGTGGTGTACTAGGCGGCAACGTTTCGGTGAACACAATCATATCGACTCAGACCTGAACGTCCGTCGGCCGTCGGAGCCCTTATCCTTCGGTCCGGCGCTGAATGGCTGCTGCAACAAGCGGCAGGGCCGCGGTGAATGCTGATCCGAGCGGTATCGTGCGAACAAGGCTTGCCAGGACATAGGTACCGGCCATTGCTCCCGCCAGTTTCAGCCATGGGTAGTCACCGAGTTGCGCATGCGCGCTCGCATCCGCCCATTCGGCACGTGAACGGATTACAGTCTCAGCTTGCTGTGCAACAACGGAAAGCCTGGCACGAAGATGCTCAACTTCATCCTGTACTGCTAAAAAATCAGCGTGAACGTCCTCAAAAGTTCGCCGCGAAAGCGCATCAGGTACGACCCGATCATCCGCGTGAGCATCTGCCTCCAGCAAAGCCAAATGCTCCTGTAAGTCCTCGTCGGTGTCGAACGCGACCGGGCGTCCAGTAGTGTCGGCAGTCATCCTAGTCTCTCCAAATTTTCCGCGCGTCATCGCGAAGCTGGAGGCTTTCCTCACTAACTCACACGAACAGACACGGCGGCGGATTTCCGCCACCGAGCGAGGCTCATTCCAACGAATTCTTCATCGCTTGATCACACGCATTGCGATTGAGACGACAAAAAGCACCAGAAAGATGAAGAATAGGACCTGAGCGATCGATGCGGAAGCTCCAGCGATCCCGCCGAAACCAAGTACACCGGCAATCAATGCGACCACCAAAAATACAAGAGCGTAGTAGAGCATTTCAACCTCCGTCATTTTGACGAGAGGAAAACGGAGCGAAAGGCGATTGGTTCCGAGGCCGGCTAATAGTGGGTCAGAAAGCTGCCAGCGTGCGGTTCCTGGTGAACGCGAAGTCACCATCATTGGGCTTCGGCGGTTCGGCTGCGGCCAGATATGCATTCACGGGAACAGTCAAAACGAACCAGACACCTGCTCCGAGGATGAACAATTCTCCGGATTGATCGCCTGCGCGAGCAATCATTGGCAGGCAGACAGAAATCAGGAGCACGAGCATCCGCACCGACCACTCGGTTTCTCGCTTCCTGATTGCGAGGGCCGCCCTTGCGCGATAGGCGCGTGCGTCATAGTCACCGCGCTTCGGCCCTGCCAGAAGGTTCCAGGCGGGGCGCAATGACAGAAGCATCAAGGTACTTGCCGCAATCAACCAACCAGTTCCTGAGAGGAACCAGCAGCTCACGGCAATCAGGCACGAAATCACGATGAGCTCCCAAGCAGGACCGAGCTCGTCCGGGGAGCGCCGGCTTTTCTCATGCCAGATCTGGAGTGCCCGCGAAGCCCCCTGAAGCATCGGCTGGTCAACAAAACGACTGATAAATTCCATATTGCGCCCTTTGGTCCACGAAATACCAACAACAGGCAATTTCGGCAGGAGCGTGGCGTCGCTGTCAAAACGGTCAGGCGACAACTGACAAACGGCGGGCGCACGTGAGGAAAGAACGTCGTGGATCTCGGCGAGATGGCGCCGTTTTTCGTCTCTATCATCGAGCGAGCAACCGTTGCTGGTCATCGACAAGTTGGGCCCGGCGTGGCGTTGCCTTCGCGGCGTTGGACGGTGGATGGGGATATGGGCTGGCGGACCAGCTGCGATCGTATTGAGCTGGCAACGATTTTTTTGGACGGATCTGGAACAGGCCGCTCGCCGCGCGCGTTTCGCGAGACATCGAAATCGCCACGAAGTCACAGGAAAAACAGCGCCAAATGCACGAGTATCGATCGGCAGACAATGCCCCCACTCCGGATCGCTTCCGGACTGTCTTCCCTTCTCTAAGCCGTTTGGCAGGTCAAAAGCCTGTACGAAGTATCGTCCGCCGCGGACGCAACGCCTGGCGCACTGGGGTTGCTGATGAGGCTACATTTCTGATCGACGGCGAAGCATATTTTTCTGCCCTCGACGACGCGCTTGGGCGAGCGCAGCGCGAGATCTGGATCATTGGTTGGGATTTTAACCCGGATATTCGCCTGCGACCCAATTCAAGTACTGAAACACTTGGCGAACGTCTCCTGTCACTGGTGGATAAACTCCCGCAACTCAGGGTCAGAATTCTGGTTTGGGGGATGGGCCCTATCTATTCGGGCAAGTCATTGCGGCTGTTTCGACAGAGCCCAATCTCCAGACATCCGCAGATCTCATTGACTTTCGATTTTAAACATCCACTGCGTGCTTGCCACCACCAGAAGCTCGTTTCGATTGACGGAAGTGTCGCCTTCATGGGTGGCATCGACCTGACAGCCCGACGGTGGGACGAATCCGACCACCGGAGTGCAAATCCTCTAAGACTCTCGCCTGACGGTACTCCCTACCCGCCTGTTCACGATGTTCAATGCCTGGTTTCGGGTGAGGTAGCGGGAATGATCCGTGATGTGGCCAGACGACGGTGGAAGAGGGCAACCAGCGAGAATGTGTCTTCCGAGATCGATGCGACGATCATCCGACCAGCTTTGGTGGCCGACATGGTTCAAGCTCCCGCGGCCATCGCCCTGACCGAACCTGGCCTCATTGGCAAGCGTGGACGCTATGAGGCACGTCGGCTCACGCGCGATGCCATAGCCGCAGCCAAGAGATACATCTATGTCGAAACTCAATATCTTGCGTCCGCCGGCGTCTGCCGGGCGCTTGCGAGGCGATTGAAGGAGCCGAACGGACCTCAGATCGCGGTCATCGTCACAAAGACCTCGCACGGTTGGATAGAGAAGTTCGCCATGGGCAGTAACCGCGACCGCCTGATACGGCGTCTAAAGCGCGCCGATTGGTTCGATCGACTGAAGGTGATGTATGCCGTCACCTCCGACAACAATGGCGGCGAGCAGGAAATCACTATTCATTCGAAGCTCATTATCATCGACGACCGCTTCGTACGCGTGGGATCCTCCAACCTCAACAATCGTTCAGAAGGCCTGGATACGGAGTGCGATCTCGCACTCGAAGCCGATTGCGCTGCCCATCAGGAAGCCATTACGTCACTTCGCCACCGCCTCATCGCGGAGCACCTGAGCGCGACCGTTGCCGAGGTCCGTGAGGTGGAGAAGTCGCGATCGATGCTTGGCTCTATCGCTGCGCTGAACACCCGGGAGCGTGGCTTGAGAGAGTACGAGGTTGATCCTGATTGCAGCGAGACCGGCCTCTTGCCGGGGTCCGCACTTGTCGATCCCCGGCGGCCTTATTGGCCACTACAGAAGTTGCGCTTGAGGCTCGGACGGTTTCTCGCGACCCTTGTCTAGCCGCTTCTTTTTCACGTTGCGGGTTATCAACTCGCTGATTGCGAAAACGGGCAATCCCAACAGCAACGGCACCAGGAAATAAATCACGCGGAATGCCACGAGCCCCCCGATCGATGCAGCGCCTGGAAGCACGGTCGTGACTGTGGCCTCCAGCACACCGAGGCCGCCGGGCACGTGAGCGACAAGAATGGCCACGTTGGCGAGGACGAACGCCGTTGCGCTTTGGACGAAGCTCACCGGCGCCTCGCTTGCCAGGACCTGATGCAGACAGGCGGCAACGAAGGTGAAGTTGAGCGTACCAATCGCGATCTGTCCAATTGCCAGTCTGATGTTTGGCATTGAGAAACGCCATTTCCAGAGCCGCAATGGCGAGCGCACCGTCGCGGAAAGAACGACGTAGGCTACCAGCAGTGACAGTACGCCGAGACCGATCCAGAAGGGATTGCTGGCGTTTACACCCAACAGTTTGCTGACATCGATCGGATTTACGAGACAGACTATGCCTCCGAGTGCAGACAGCCCGAGCATGACCGTTACCCCGCAAAACAAGACGACTTTGGCGACCTCCTCGGCGTTCAGCCCCCATCGTGTGTAGTAGCGATATCGAACGGCGCCGCTGCTCAGGGCGGCCACGCCCAGATTATGGCCGATCGCAAGCGCGGTGAAGGAGGCAATCGCTGCTTTCGGATAGGGGAGCGGCCGGCCAACATATCGCAAAGCCATCCAATCAAAGCCCGTGAGGCAAAGATAGGAAAGAGCACAAAATGCAAAGCCCGAAACCAGACGCCGGCGGGGAATCCGGTCAATCGATTGCAGGATCTCGTCAAAGGTATACCGGTTGAAGACCTTGTAGAGCAGGTAGGCCGCAAGCAGCAGGCCGAACACGAGAAAAATATTGAAAAGGATGCGCCTTACCGACATGAAGGATCCGTCCGTTTGATGTCTTTGTCTTTGGGAACGAAATTGGGCCAGACGGGTTCCGGCTGAATGGCTACACCACCACCCTCCTGTCCCCCACGCGACCAACGCGAGATCAAGATTCTCACCTACAACGTTCACAGCTGTGTCGGGACGGACCGCAGAATTGACCTGAACCGGATTGCGGATGTTATTGCGCAATCTCAAGCAGACATCATTGCACTCCAGGAGCTGGACGTCGGCCGAAGAAGAACCGGCGGTGTCGACCAGGCAGCGACTATTGCGACGCTGCTAAAGATGAGCGCCCACTTTCACCCGGCACTGCATGTCGAGGAAGAACGCTATGGCGACGCCATTCTGACGGCACTTCCCACGCGCCTGATAAGGGCGGCACCCCTCCCCTCGATCGGCGAAACGCGCGGCGCAATCTGGGTGCAGGTCGATGTTCACGGGCAACCGCTTAACGTTCTCAATACACACCTAGGGCTTCGCAACCGCGACCGTATCCGGCAGGTCGCAGCGCTGCTCGGCGACGACTGGATTGGACATGCCGAGTTTCGTTCCTCGCCGTCAATCGTCTGCGGAGATCTGAATGCCACACCCTCGACTTCCGCCTACAAACGGCTGTCAATGCACTTTCAAGATGCGCAATTATTGACAACAATAAAGCCTCGACCGACATTTCCTTCGCGCTTTCCCCTGTTGCGTATCGATCATGTCTTCGTGTCGCAGGAAATCCGGGTAAGGTCGTCTTCAATTGTATTCGATCCGCTCGCACGTCGAGCCTCAGATCACCTGCCGCTGTTGGTAGGTTTTCGCATCGAATGAGGCTGCCAGGCTTGGGATCGAGAATCCGTGGATACCGAGTGATCTCTCTCTAACCGCGGTCTGTTGGAAGGAAGCTATTTGTTTGGGCTCCCTGAACCTAGAGCAGGTTCACAGCTCCCTTTTGGCGTATTTCGTCTTCAGGCTGTTGTAGGCATCTTGCCTAAACCGTTCAGCGGTATCTTCGGAAGAAAATACACGCTCCGCAGTGATATCTCCGTCCCTTATCGACACTTTGTATTGCCCATTACGGCTGTCGATCACTGCGTCGAATAATGGCTGGATGTCCATTGTTTCCTACCAATGCTCGTATATGCAAAACCAAGATATCGTACACCTGCCCAAACGTAAATCCATCGGACCAAGGTCCCTGTAAGGCCCCTTTTTCTTTGCATTTCCGGTCTTGCGAAGTTGATCAACACATTGCGCAGATCTGACGACCCGTTGATGATTACAAAAGCATGTTCATCCCTTCATACCCGTCGCGGCCAAACTGCCGGTCGGCATTTTCGAAGGACGGCCAGTAGCCATCTGACATGTGATCGGGTGGAAGTGGATCGAGCTTTGATAAAGCGGCGATCACGTACCAACTTGAACCTTATAATGGTTTAGCGACAGCGGCATCGGAATCCCGGCGACGCGCTCTCGCGCTTCGTATCGCTGAATGTCCGCTTTACGAAGACGCCTGTGACCCTCTGCAAAATCTTGCAAGGCTCTTCTGTCACTCGTTCTTGCTCCTTCTGACGCCCGCCCGCAATTACCCTGAACAATTCCTTCCTCCTTGTTGTCCTGGTAAACGGACGCTCTGCAAAGACGAAGCTTTGCCCATTCTCGCAGGGCCGCGCTTCAAGAACTTAATCGTTGTCTCGGTGTGTCAAACCGCTTTATAAGCTTTGCATGGTCCAACGAACCGGCAGCGCCGATCTTCCTCTTCATGGTGGCCGCGTCCCACGATGGCTGGGCGAGCGCATGACACGGCTCGGTGCGGTCATCACCGAGGCAATCGTCATTCACTACGGTCGCGACGAGTTGCTCAGCCGCCTGGCACACCCGTTCTGGTTCCAGTCTTTCGGTGCAGTCATGGGTATGGATTGGCATTCGTCCGGCATCACGACAAGTGTCATCGGAGCGTTGAAGCGGGGCCTTACTCCGATGGCGGGCGAACTCGGCATTCATGTCTGCGGCGGCCGCGGCAGACATTCAAGGCAGACTCCTGACGAGCTGATGGCCATCGGCAATCGCGTGGGAATTGATGGCGCCGCTCTTGCGCGCACCAGCAGGCTGGTCGCCAAAGTTGATAGCGCCGCGGTCCAGGATGGTTTCGATCTCTACCTGCACGGCTTCATTGTCACTGATGACGGTAAATGGGTCGTGGTCCAGCAAGGCATGAACGGCGCCAAAAGGCAGGCACGACGATATCACTGGCATTCGGAGGGTCTCAAAAGCTTTGTGGATTCTCCGCATTCAGCAATCGAAGGACGCGGACAGGGGAATATTGTCAATCTCGCTGACCATCGAGCGGAAAGCTCGAGAAGAAGTCAGCTTGATTTGCTGGGCGTGTTGGGGCCGGATAAAATCCTGCGGGAGGTCATCGCGCTTGAACCGGCGCGGGAAATGAAAAATGCCGCCCAGCCACTGCTGCCCCACCTGATCATGCCATCCCATCACGACGTGCGTGAGAAGGACGTCGACATGAAGCGCCTGTATGGGACACTGGCGGCAGCGGCCGACCGCGGACCAAAGGATTTTGAAAATCTTCTTCTAATTCCGGGAATCGGTGCACGGACAGTGAATGCCCTGGCAATGGTGGCCGAGGTTGTTCACGGCGCGCCATGTCGCTTCTCGGACCCTGCCCGCTTCTCGCTCGCCCATGGCGGAAAGGATCGCCATCCTTTCCCTGTACCGGTCAAAGTCTATGACGAAACAATCAAGGTAATGAGGTCCGCCGTCGGCCGGGCAAGACTTGGCCGCGAAGAGGAATTACAGGCTTTGAGGAGACTCGACGATCAGTCGCGGCAACTGGAACGCTATGTTACGGGCCCAGATCTGAAGGAGATCGTTGCCGGCGAATTCTTGCGGTCGCACGAATGGGGCGGCCGTAGTGTATTCGGATGGGAGCAACCGGCACGGGAAGAGACAGAGCGCTTGGGCCGCAAACCTTGATGGTTGGTGTATCGCCCCTGTTTCGAGAAGCGACGAAAAACCGGCCTCACGCAACCTGAACCGATACCGCCTCAACCGTCCTTCGAGCCAGCTGCTCACTGTCCGTCTTGCTCAATTGCCGATTTGTCGGAAGGTCAGTTGAGGTAAGGGCGGGCGCCCTTCCTGTTGGAAAACTGGTACACCAGTAGCATGCCCTGCTCCAGCAGAAGCTCGGCAGCTGGGAAATCGCGTAGCGCGAGATCGCCGCACAGCCCGCGGATTGTTGAGGCGAGGCACGTTGAGTTGGTCACAAACCGTGCATCGCCCAAGGTTTCAGCTTCGTCCGCGCTCGCTTCCAAAGCGTCGGCGACCGTCTCCAGCAAGTTGGTTCTTTCAACGAGGGTCATCTCGTCCAGTCTCTTGGAAATCGCATTCATGACAGCCTCCTCGCGCGAACAGCTTTAGGTTGGCGGCGCTTTTTCGGTGAAGTTATCTGATCGTTAGACAGGTGGGGGCCCCGCTTCAGGAATGCAAATCATAGCTGACAAGCGCTGGTCGCACGGGTCTGCGACGCCCGGCCAGCGCTGCCCTGTTCCCCCAGGTTCATCTTAAGTTGAAGAGCTCGATGGACGCGCGCGCTCGTCGGCGTTCCATCCGGATTGCAGCGCTTCGCAGAGACGAGGACGGAACCTATGCCCTCGGCATCGGTCAGTTCCAAGGCCATAAGGATTAACAATTGAGAGGAACCCGAGATGAAAAACCTTATCCTAGCCATCGCAGCCGTGGCTTTTACAATTCCTACGAGCGGCTGGTCAGCTACGATCCATAAGACGCAGCCCACGCAAAAAATAGTCATCGTGAAAGAACCGCGCCAGAGACTGGGCACGCTGTCGTGCGAGGTCGCCGGAGGGGTGGGAATGGTTATCGGGTCGAACCGGGCGATCAACTGCCGATTTCGCCAGCAAGGCGGCTGGGTTGAGCATTATGCCGGATCGATTGGCAAGCTTGGTCTTGATATCGGCGTAAGTGGCAAGTCCTATTTGAGTTGGGTTGTCGTCAATACAAAGCCGACGCG
>Ga0209129_1000480_pt1 | contig 29248 bp, 15 predicted proteins | sample AraplaMF_Col_mMS_FD_184257 | JGI IMG/M metagenome (GOLD analysis project Ga0209129, IMG submission 184257) | Arabidopsis root microbial communities from the University of North Carolina, USA - plate scrape MF_Col_mMS (SPAdes) (version 3) | ecosystem: Host-associated > Plants > Roots > Endosphere... | reverse complement strand
TTGTCGGCAAAGGCGAACCACTCGACACGGTCGAACCATTGCGGGCCGAGCACGCCGGTCTGGAAGCTGTTGAACTGCCCGTCGACCGTCAGCGTCTCGCCGGTCGTCAGGTTGGTGATCACCAGATCGTCGGTGTCGTAGTTGCGGGAGAAGGCCAGATTCTGCGGTCCGATGCCCTCGTCGAACCGTACGACGTCCGCACGGACGGTGAGGCTGATGCCACCAAGACCGACATTGATGTCGATATATTGCGCCTGTTCGCGGATGATGTCGTTGCCCGCGCCGGCACCCCAATAATAGGTGTCCGCGCCGTCCATTCCGACCAGGACGTCATTGCCGGCAGAGGCGGCAAAAATGTCGTCGTCGCCGAACCCGCGCGTGACATCGGCAGCGCCGGTCGTCTCCTTCGCGATCAGCTGCTGCTGAAGCTCCTTGTAGTTGACGCTGTCGCCGTAATTCCGGAACGCGAAAACCTCGATACGGGAATTGAGGGCAAGCGCGGCATTGTAGCCGAGCGAACTGTACTCGAACTGGTTCTGGACGAGGATGCTGCCGCCGCCGGCGACCGTGACGAGCAGATCCTGCCCGACACTGCCCGATCGCGAGAACGTCAGATCGCCAGGCGCAATATCGTCCCCGAAGACCAGCAGATCGCCGGCACGCAGCAACGGCGTCGTCTGCGCCTCGACGAAGATGTCATCGCCGTCACCGCGGTTGTAGACATAGAGATCGGCATCGTCGCCGCCCTCGACAATATCATTGCCCTTCCCCGCCGTAAGCACGTCGGAGTGCATCGAACCGACCAAGTGATCGTTTCCATCCGATCCCTTGCCCACCGCCGCCATGATTTCGGGGATTTCCATGACCGACCCGTCGGCGAACTGGATATCCTCGACACCCTTGTCCGTGCTGAGAAGCAGATCGGCCCCCCGCGCCACCACATCGGCAAACTGCCCCGTCACCCGGACGGTCTCGCCCGTGGCGGTCACCGTGATGAGAAGGTCGTTCCCATCGCGCGCCAATTTGACATCGGCCTGATTGAGGGATGCGAAGCGGATACGGTCGCCCGACGGATTGGCCTCGACGTCATTGATCGTGGCATGACCGATCTCGCGGCCAAAGACATAGACGTCCTGCCCGCCTCCGCCAGTGAACACATCATTGCCGCCCCCGCCGAAATAGACAGCCGTGTCCGAGGCAGCGCCCCGTGCAAGCGTCTCGCCGGCACTCGTGCCGATCCGCAGATTGGCGAGGCCGAGGCCCGAGGCGATCTGCTCCAGCGTCAGCGGCAGCGCCAGGCCGTCCATCGCCCGCACCAGCTGCGCGAACACGAAATCGTCCCGGACGACATTGGCGTCGGAACGCACCATGCCGTCGGCAACCGCTCCCAGGAGCGGCGCCCAGTCAGCCCAGGTCGATGCAGCGGCACCCGCTCCCTCCGGCAGATCCTCGAGGATGCTGCGATAGAGGTCGGCGAGGGCATTCGGTCCGTTGGCGACCAGAAGGTCCAGATCGGCGCGATAGTCTATGTCTTCGAAGACATCGGCCAGCGGTCCCTGTGCGATCAGGCGCAGCGTAAGGCGTTGCAGCTGATCCTTCCAGAGCGCCTCCATCTCATCGATATTGTCGAGTTGCACCGCACCGTTCGCGTCGCGCGGCATCAGCCGATAGCCGGTATACTTCTCGAGGAACGCCAGCTTGCGCGCGTCGAAACCGTCGCCGCCAAGCGCGGTGGCGGCGACACCTTCGACGCCTGCCCAGCGATAAAGGATCGCCTCGGCCGAAGCCTTCAACGACGGAAGATCATGGGACGCAGCGGTGGCGAAAGCTGACACTGCCGCCTTGAGCGTCGAATCCGTGGTCATCGCCACGCGCAGGTCGCGCAGCTCACCCGACCCCGCCAGCTCGGGCAGCGCCGCGGCGGCGGAATCAACAGTCGAATCGCCCAACCATTTGCTCTCGGCTTCGTTGAGCTCAAAGGCCACGTCGGCAATGCTGCCAATCGAACCGTCGGCGCGAGTGAAGCTACCGATCTGGGCAATGGTGTTGCCACCGATTGCGGTTGGTTGTCCGGGCGCGGCGTGTGTCAGCGAGATCGACACGATCCCCAGTTGCGCCAGCGTCTTGAGTTCTCCCGCATCGGTCACGCCATCCTGGTCAAGGTCCTGCCAGACCTGCAATTGCGCGAAGACCGTATCGGAGGCGGAAATGGTGCCATCGCCATTGCTGTCATAGCCGGCGAGCATATCGAAGCCGCCGGTGGTGGCGTTGCCGAACATTTCGCTGACATTGTCGATACGGCCATTGCCATTGGCGTCGCGCACGAGGAACCCGTCGGTCGCGCGGACCCAGCCGGTATGTTCGGCGAAGCCGTCGCTGTCGAATTCGAAATGGACCTTGCTGTTCGCTTCGGTGGTGAGGTTGAAGCCGTCGCCATCGAGATCGAGCACGAGCGGATCGAAGCTGTACAGGCCTACCCCGAACCCGGCTTTCAGGGCCAGATTGAGATATTTGCGCAGTCGCGCGCCGCTGGCACCGATGCTGGTGGAGACGCCATCGCCGCCCTTTTCGGTGGCGAACACGGTCACTCCGGCCGTCCCCACGCCGGAATCGAGATCGACATGATAGTTCTTGATCGCCGCGCTGGCGGTCTGCCCCCACAGATTGATCTGGAGGTTACCCTCTCCATCGAGCTGATAGCGGGCGAACTTCATCGTCCATTGGTCGACGAAGAAGGCCGCGGTGTTGATCAGTTCCGCGCCAATGACCGGGAAGGCGGCGGCGATCGAGGAGAAGGGGGACCAATAGGCAGTACCGCCCTCCATCCACCATTGCTTGACACCACCGGTCAGGCGGATGCCCCAATCCACGGTGTCGCCGGCTTCGCCGTCTTCGATCCAGGTGTTGGAACCGACCGAGAACTCGTCCTTGCCCGAGCCGCCGAACAGGTGTGATTCCCAGCCCGCACCAGCGAGAAAATCGTTCCCGGCTCCGCCATAGAGCGTGGAATAGCCTTCGCCATCGACCTTCTTGCCGGCATTGCCGATAAGCACGTCGTTATACCGGGTGCCAATGACGCTGTTGGCATTCGCCAACTGCATCGCAAGCCTCTCTCCGGGTAATAGGCTCAGTACCGTGGATAAAAAAGGCACGTCATTCTGATAATATTGAACGGTCTGGTTATTGGAATCCCGAAGATCGACCCGAACACCGAAATTTGCATCTTTCGTCGTCTGACCAGAAGGAACCTCGCGTGTCGCACCGGCCTGCGAAAAATCTACCAGATCATCATCAAAGCGCCAGGGATCTTGATCCCGCTTTTCGTCCGAGCGCCCAAGATCGATCTTGGTTGCTGACAAGGGATGAGATGAAGGATCACCCAAATCGTCCATGACCAATATATCGGACCGATCCGAGAGGTGCACGGCCTCGATATTAAACAGCTCAAGGTCTGCTGCTGCCGGGCTCTCAATAGCCTCGAACCGAATGGTCGCCTCTCGCTGAGCTCCACCTTCGGCTGCTTGCGCATGAAGAATTATCGCCCTGATCCCCTTCTCTGAGGTCTCAGGCGCCTGTACAGATACGAGGTCGCGCCCGGTCCCACCATCGATCAGAGCATGAAGATTTGCTCCAGCAAAATTCTCGTTCAACGCGAGCGCGACGATATCGTCATTCGCGCCAGCGTTGACATTGACCTGACCGGAGATGACGATCCTGTCATTTCCATTTCCGGAATTGACCTGCATCTGGGATTGCCAGGACTTGCTCTCCGTAAGCCGGTTAGCGGCCAGGACGAGATCATCACCACCGCGGGTATTGATCTCCCTGGTAAGGACGACCTGAACTAGATCATTCCCTTCCGTAAATACATCAACGCCCCCATTCGCGATCGCTTCGACACCAATAGCAGACACTTGGTTACCGATCACAGTGCTGGGAGACGCGGGTTCTGATCGATCGTCACTGGCCGAGACAATGGGAGCCGGAACGGACAATGGTGGCGTCGCCGGGCCATTTCCGGAAAGACGAGTGACCAGATGGTCCGCTTCGACCACCAGACCATACAGGGCAACCCCAACCCCAAGAAACTCAACGCCGATTGCTGCTGTCGTGAGCCCGGCCGTCATCAACATGCTTATGCCGCCGGCAAAAACCAAGCCACCAACGACGAGGGCACTTCCCTTGATCGCCGCCTCCAGCGCTCCCGCCCAAGGCCCTTCCTCCTGCGCAGTGACATATGCGTTGGCAAGCACGGTTCCAACGAAGCCCGGACCGATCAGTACATTGATGCCCATGTTTATCGGCTGCCGGATGATCTCCGAGAAGTGCGCCGATGCACCCAACATATATTCGCTGATCTTTCCGATACGTTCGCTCAGAATTCGCGTGCCGGCTTCCCGAATGCCCTCCCCTTCCAAGCGGTTCGACGTTGCTTCATCCAACAATGCGGACATGACTTTTCCGCTCTCGTCTTTCAGCAACGTTTTTATCAAATCAGCAGTCTGACCAAAAAGAGTTCTCTCTTGAACATCCACCCCTTCTACCGTTTTGAGTTGAACGAAAGCTTCCGTAATAGACCCGCCCCGCTTAACAGCATATTGCTGCGAAATATCCCATCGAGCTTCGAAAGTCTGCTTTGCAGCAGTATCCAACAACTCCACGTTTCCATAGGCACTTTGAGTCAGGACAACGCCATCCACGGGTACACCGGGACGAATTTGAGGAGCCTCCAGAGAATACCAAACGGAATCGGGACCCGATGTGTCCGTAATAACAGTTACAATTGCTTCAGCAGCCCGTGTGGCACGCTGCGACAAGTCCCTTCCGAAGGTATCGGAAATAATGCTCCTAAATTTCATTTCTTCGGCGGGATTTCCTTGAAATATCTCCTGATATTCCGAGGAGTTAAGTATAATATCAAATACTTCTACAGTGGATTGCCCATATTCAGTATTGCCAACGGCATAATATTTTCCATTGCCATTTTCTATTATACCAGAGGCAACCGATTGAGCTGATCCTTCGCTCGTCTCCCCGGAATACAGTACTAGCGTTGATCCCCCGATGACCGCAGATCGATTCTGAATTACAGCGAGCGAGTCCCGAATACTACCCGACTCCATGGATTCAATAAAAGACCTCCAAACCTCAGGTATATTTTCTCGATTTTCAGGAGAAAGATCAATTAACCCCTTTGAAATTACACGCTCAATAAAGATCTCGGCAAACGACTTTAGATCAACCACGACGCCCTCCGATCACTTTACGATATTGAAATTTACAGACCGAGCAAAATCCATTACGACAATTTTGCATTGCCCCGCCTCATGATCTTCGCGTATAAATCTAAAGTGACAGGCCTTGGCGCCCTTCAATGTTATATCTAGCAAATCCGAATCAGAATATTTTCTAACTTCTTCCGGAAACCCCGATGATTTCTTGAAGTTCTCAAGTGATCTGCGATACTGCGAGTAATCAATATTATACTGACCAATCGACTCTAATCTAGCGCCGTCGATGTCTTCCAGAAATACCTCGCAAATCATTCGGGAATCGAATTTTACCGTAACTATGTATCCAGAGAACCCTTCTCCGTGTTGCGCTATGTTCGACTCAAAACGAAGCCCACTGACGCGATCGATCCAGCCAATGGCGGTCCCCCCCAAACCCTTGACTGGCTCAAAATCCATCGAGGGATCAAAGAATTCACTGACATCATCACCCGCGATATTGAAGATATCAGCGACCTTAGTTGAACAGTTCATGTTCTTACCCTCATGATAATTTTCCAACAAATTATAATTTGTGGAATCCTCGATCAATTAAGCGCAATAAATACATTAATCGACGACTCATAATCTAAATAAAATTCTTAGCTCTACAACGATGGATCGGCCAGCATCATCGCCGATGCCTTTCATATCACTCCGCTGGAGAACAGAAGCCATCAACCGTTTGACGGGCGGCGCCAGACACTCAATGGGCCAACCATCATCGCTCTCTCCCAGCTTCCTGGGTCGCTTCATCGATCGGGCTGAGCAGATAGGAGAGGATGCTCCGCCTCCCGGTCCGGATGTCCGCGGTCACCTGCATGCCGACATCGGCGCGCATCGTCCCGCCGCGCAGGCCCGGCTGCGTCAGGTCGATCGCGATCCGCGCCGGGTAGACCAGACCCAGCTTCTCGTCCTGGACGGCGTCCGAGCCAATCGTCAGGACCTTGCCCTTGAGCGTGCCGTAGCGGGTGAAGGAAAAGGCCTCGAGCTTCAGCGCCACCTCCTGCCCCGGGCGAATGAAGCCAATGTCGCGGTTCTGGATCTTCACCTCGGCGACGAGGCTGCCGCCGCTCGGTACGATGACCATGATCGGCTTCGCTGCCTCGACCACGCCGCCGACCGTGTGGACCGCAAGCTGCGAGATCGTGCCATCCACCGGGCTGACCAGCGTCTGAAAGCTCGACTTCTTGGTTGCCTTGGAAAGCTCCTCGCGGCGAAGCCGGGCATCGGCCTCGGCTTTCGCGAGATCCGTCAGTACACGCGCCCGCGCCTCCGACCTGGCCTGCGCGATCGCGCTCTGCGCGACCGCCATCTCCGCCGTGGCCCGGCTCGCAGTGGCGATCGCGGCGTCGCGGTCACGCGCAGAGGCTAGGCGCTGGCGGCGCATCTCGATCACCTTGAGCTTGGAGACATAGCCCTTGCCCAGCAGCTGCTCATTGGCCGAGATCTGCTCGTCCAGCAGGGGTAGCGTCTCGGTCAGCTTGGCAGCCTGGATCTGTGCCTCCTGGCGGGCCGCAGCCGCCGCGTTGCGCCGCGCGGTGCTCGATTCCGCCGTCGCCTCGATATCTGCCAGCTGCGCCCGTGCGAGCGCTATCTGGGTTGCCGCGATCTCCGTCGAGGTGCCCGGCGGCGCGACAAAGGCCAGGCCCCTGCCATCGAGCGCGGACAGGATCGCCCGGGCGCGCGCCGCATCCAGTTCGGACACCTCCAGCGCCTTGCGTGCCTGCTCCGCCTCGGCCGTCGAAACCGTGGGATCGAGCTGGATGAGCGCCTGCCCCGCCCGCACATGCTGCCCGTCCTGGACGAGGATGGCGCGCACGATGCCGTTGTCGGCCGGCTGGATCAGCTTGACGCTGTCGGCCGGCACCAGCTTGCCCGGCGCAGAGGCGACGATGTCGACCTTGCCGAGCGCGAGCCACGCGATGGTGAAGACCAGGCCAGCCAGCAGCACCCAGGCCGTCATCCGCCCGGTGGGCGATACCGGTCGCTCCACGATCTCGAGCGCCGCGGGAAGGAATGTCGCCTCCTCGATCTGCGTACGCTGTCCGACGCGCGCCTTCTCCTCGGCAAGCGCACCTTTGACGACATCCCAATGCCGCGCGACCATGTTCATGCCGCCTCTCCGCCGATGCCCATCTGACGGCGATGCAGGCCGGCATAGCGCCCGTTCAGGCGCAACAATTCCTCGTGCGTGCCGAACTCGACGATGCGTCCACGTTCCAGGGTCATGATCCGGTCACACTGACGGATCGCCGACAGGCGATGCGCGATGATGATGACCGTGCGGCCTCGCGCCATCGCCTTGAGGTTGCGCTGGACGATCTCCTCGCTCTCGGCATCGAGCGCCGAGGTCGCCTCATCGAAGATCAGCAGGCGCGGCTGGGTCACCAGCGCGCGCGCGATCGCGATGCGCTGGCGCTGGCCGCCAGACAGGTTGGCGCCACGCTCCTCGATCATCGTGTCATAGCCCTGGGGCAGGCCGAGGATGAACTCATGGGCGCCGGAGAGCTGCGCCGCGGCCATCACGCGCTCTAGCGGCATCGCAGGGTCGGCGAGCGCAATATTCTCGCGCACGGTGCGGCTGAACAGCAGGTTCTCCTGCAGCACCACGCCGATCTGCCGGCGAAGCCAGGCCGGGTCGATCTGCGAGATATCGACGCCGTCGAGGAGCACGCGACCCGCAGCCGGCGTGTATAGCCGCTGCAGCAGCTTGGTCAGCGTAGACTTGCCCGAACCCGATGAGCCGGCAATGCCCAGTGTGCCGCCCGGCGGGACCTCGAAGCTGATATCCTCGATCGTCCAGGGACCATCCACGCCGTAGCGGAAGCGGACATTCTCGAACCGGACATTGCCCTTCATCGCGGGGAGCGCGGTGCGCGAGCCCGCGCCCGGCTCCACGGGCGTGTTGAGCACATCGCCGAGCCGAGCGATCGACAGGCGCACCTGCTGGAAGTCCTGCCAGAGCTGCGCCATCCGGATCACCGGCCCCGACACACGCTGAGCGAACATGTTGAACGCAACCAGCCCGCCCACGGTCAGCGCGCCCGAGATCACTTCCCGCGCGCCGAAGAACAGGATCGCCGCCATGCTGAGCTTCGAGACGAGCTGCACGGCCTGACTGCCCGTATTGCCCAGATTGATCACCCGCTGGTTGGCCGCGCTGTAGCCCGCCAGCTGACGCTCCCAGCGCTCCTGCCATTGCGGCTCGACCGCCGCGGCCTTCACCGTCTGCATGCCCGAGACGCTCTCGACGAGCAGCGCGTTGTTCGCTGCCCCGCGCTCGAACTTGTCGTCGAGCCGGCGGCGCAGCGGCCCGGTCACGACAAGCGAAATGACGACATAGGCGGGGATCGTCGCCGCGGAGACCCAGAACAGCGTCGGCGAATAGATCCACATCGCGACAAGGAAGACGATGGTGAAGGCAGGATCGACCAGGACCGTGAGCGAGGCGTTGGTCAGAAACTCGCGGATCTGCTCGAGCTGCCGCACCCGCGTCACGGTGTCGCCGACGCGCCGGTTCTCGAAATAGGAGAGCGGCAGGCCCAGCAGATGCCGGAACAGGCGGGCACCGAGCTCGACGTCGAGCTTCTGGCTGGTTTCCGAGAAGAGCCGCGTCCGTAGCCAGCCGAACACCACTTCCCACACCGACACGGCCACGAAACCGATCGCCAGCACCTGCAGCGTCGCCAGCGTATTGTGGACGAGCACCTTGTCGACGACATTCTGGAAGAAGAGCGGGGCGGCGAGGCCGAGCAGGTTGAGCGCGAGCGTGATTAGCAGCACTTCGCCGATCAGCCGGCGATATTTGACGATCTGGGGAATGAACCAGGTCACGTCGAAATGGCCCTGGCCCGCCCCGATGCTCTGCCGGGTGGTCAGCAGGATCAGCTCACCCGACCATCGCTCGGCGAGCTCGGTGCTCGACAGCCGCTCGACCTGACCGCCTGCCCTCTGAACAAGCACCTTGTCCCCTTCGACGCGGCCGATCAGGAACCAGCCGGCATCGCCATTCGCCATCGCCGGCAAGGGCAATCGGGAAAGCCGTGCAAAGTCGGCGTCGATCCGCTTCGCCCGCACGCCATCCTGACGCTGTGCGAGCCTGAGGATATCGGAGGCGTCTAGGGATTCGAAATACCCGAGGCTGTGGCGCAATTGGCTGGGTTCAACTGCGATGCGATGCACGGCAAGTAGCGTTGCGAGGGCATGAAGCCCCGATTCAGCGATTTCAGAGGCCCGCTCAGTACCCACTCGCCCGAATCTCCCCCTCAATCAGGCAAGGTCAGACTAGTGCATCAATCAAGCGAACTTCAACTACCTCTTATCGTAAAGATCTATTCAATACTTGCCGCCGACCAATACTCGCGCCACCGACAGATAATTTCGTCCATTTTGAATGTTTAATACTGCATAAATCTGAAGATATGTTCATTTATGCTGCATTAATTCATTTCCATTCCGAAATAACTAGTGCCATCTACCTCCGGTTTCATTGGCTCCCTGATCAGTGAAAGTCATAGCCCCGCGATGACCGGACCGTCGGAAGCGGTGGTCAAGGTGAACGCCCACCCTGGCCTTAAGCGACTGGCCAGTGCATGGGTCGTCTTCATTTGCCCTAGAAGCCTCCTCCGAGCGCTCGCACGATGTCGGCGGCGGCAATCAGCTGTCGTGATCGGATTTCGAGCAGGGCTCTTTCCGCATCCAGCGCGGCCGTTTGTGCGATGGTAACTTCCAGATAGTCCGACGCGCCGTCGCGGTAGCGCGTCAGTGCCAGATCGCGGGTACGCTCTGCGGCCAGGGTCGCTTCGTGCTGGTTGCGCTCCTGCTCGATCAGGTGGCGCGCATCGGACAGGTCATCCTCGACTTCGCGAAAGGCCGTCAGCACGGTTTCGCGATAGTGGGCCGCCGCTTCGTCATATTGCGCCCGGCTGATGCGGACATTGGCGCGGCGGGCACCCCCGTCGAAGATCGCCAGCGCGGCAGAGAGCGGACCAAGCGCCCAGAAGCTGTTCGGGGCGCTCAGCAGATTACCGCTCGCCGCCTGGAAGCCCCCCTGCCCGCCCAGCGTCACGCTGGGGAACAGCGCCGCGCGCGCAACGCCGATCTGCGCGTTTGCAGCGGCGACGCGGCGTTCTGCGGCCGCGATATCGGGCCGCCGCTCGAGCAAAGTCGATGGCAGCTCCGCAGGTATGGCCGCCGGTGCGATCGCGGCGTCCGCGACCGCAATCGAGAGGGTCGACGGGCTTTCGCCAACCAGCACCGCGATGGCATGCTCATTGCGGGCCCGCTCGGCGACAACTGCTTCGAGCTCGGCCTTGGCGGCGGAGAGCTGGCTTTGCGCGCGACTGACATCGATGCCGGAGGCGATGCCGCCCGAGTGTCGCGTGTCGGTGAGGTCGAAAGCGCGCGTATAGGCATCGACGGTTTCGCGCAGGAGCAAGAGCCGCGCATCGAGGCCCCGCATCGCGAAATAGGCAGTCGCAAGCTGCGCCTGAAGACCTAGCCGGACGCCGGCGAGATCCGAGGCGCTGGCTTGAGCATTGGCCTCGCTCGCCTTCACCGAATTGCGCAGGCGCCCGAACAGGTCGAGCTCATAGCTCAGCGAGGCGCCGACCAGGGCATTGTCGTAGGTCGCCGCGGTGCCCGGCGACAGCGGCCGTCCGGCCGAGACCCGGTCGCGCTGGAAGCTCGCCGTGCCATCGGCCTGCGGCAGCAGGTCGGCACGGGTGCGACGGACCAGCGCCGCGGCCTGCTCATAGCGCGCGACGGCGGCGGCGAGGCTGGGGCTGCCGGCTTCGATCCGTTCCTCCAGCCCGTTCAGCGTGGAATCGCCGAACGCCTCCCACCATTTGCCCGAAGCGGGCATCTGCGCCCCCGCGGTCTGCCACGGGCCGCCTTCCTTGTACGCGGGCGCTACCGCCACCTCAGGACGATGATAGTCCGGCGCCATCGAGCATCCCGCCAGCAGGAGCGCCGTGGCGGCGGTCAGTGCCGTCCTACTTGCCCGCATTGGCCACCACCTTCACCGGGTCGCCGGTCTGCAGCGAGTCGGGCGGATTGTCGATCACGCGATCCTGCGCCGTGAGCCCGGTAACGACCTCGACCGACTTGCCCTGGTCGCGTCCGAGGGTAACCGAACGCAGCACCGCCTTGCCATCCGGACCGAGCAGCGCAACCTGGGTGCCCTTGTCGCCGATGATCAGCGCGCTCGGCGGCAAGGTCACCGTCTTCCCCGCGCCCTGGAGCGGGAAGCTCGCCTGCGCGAAGGCGCCGGGCTTGAGGCTGCGGTCGCCATTGGCTGCCTGCAGCTCGACCAGCACGGTGCCCGAGCTCGGATCGACCGCGCCCGCGGTGCGCGTCAGCGCCGCCGTGAAGCTGCGGCCGGGATATTCGGGCAGGCTGAGCTTCACTTCCATGCCCGGATGGATCTGCGCCGAATAGACCTGCGGCACCCGCACATAGGCGCGCATCCGATTGACGTCGGAGACAGTGAACAACGGCGTCGAGGACGCGCTGCCGGCCGTGACGAGCGCGCCGATCTCGGCCGAGCGGCTGGTCACCACGCCGTCGAACGGCGCGATGAGGCGCGTGAACCCGGTGAGCGCGCGCAGCCGGGCGACATCAGCCCGCGCCGCGTTGGTGACCGCCCGCTTCGCCGCGAGATCGCCGAGCTTCTCGTCGGTCTCCTGCTTCGAAACCGCGTCCTTGGCGAGCATGGTGCTCCAGCGCGTCGCGGTCGTGCCGGCAAGTTGCTGGTTGGCCTGCGCGGTCTGGAGATTGGCCTGCGCGGCGGCGAGCTGCTGCTCGACCTCGGGCGCGTCCAGGATCGCGAGCACCTGGCCCTGCCGGACGCTATCGCCCAGATCGACCAGCCAGCGACGAACATAGCCGGTGGTCCGCGCATAGATCGGCGCGCTGTTGAGCGCCTGGAGGCTGGCCGGCAGCGTCAGCGCCTCGGTCCCGCCGCCCAGCGCCGGATGGATCACCGCGACGCTGGGCACCGCCTGCGCCGTCGTCCATTGGGCGAGCGCTTCCTTGCTGTGGCCGCGGCTGTAGATGCCGCTGCCGACCACTGCCACCGCCGCCAGCGCGGCAATGCCGCCGACGAGCTTGAGCCGTTGATTGCCGGGCTCAGACATGGGCTATCTCCAGAGTGTTGGGAGCGCCGGCCGAAGGCACGGCGACTTTGCGTTTGTGGACAAGGCTGAAAATCACAGGGACGAACATCAGCGTGGCGAAGGTCGCGACGAGCAGGCCGCCGATGACCGCGCGGCCCAGCGGCGCGTTCTGCTCGCCGCCCTCGCCAAAGCCCATCGCCATCGGCAGCATGCCGATGATCATCGCGAGCGCGGTCATCAGCACCGGGCGGAAGCGGACCACGCCGGCCTCGAACGCCGCCACCACCGCGTCGCCGGTCTCGGCGAGGCGTTCGCGCGCGAAGCTGACGACCAGGATCGCGTTCGCCGTCGCCACGCCCATGCACATGATCGCTCCGGTCAGTGCCGGCACCGACAGCGTGGTGCCGGTGGTGAACAGCATCCATACGATGCCGGCGATCGCGCCGGGCAGCGCGGTGATGATCACGAACGGATCGAGCCAGCTCTGGAAGTTCACCACGATCAGCAGGTAGATCAGCACGATCGCACCGATCAGGCCGAAGGCGAGACCGGAAAAGGCGCTGTTCATCGTCGCATATTGGCCGCGCATCGTGACGGTGGCGCCCTTGGGCAGCTCGCCCTTCAGGTCCTTCAGCACCTTGTTGATGTCGCCGGCCACTGCGCCCAGATCGCGGCCGTTGGTCGTCGCGAACAGGTCGGTCACCGGCGCGATATTGTAGTGCGAGACCACCGCCGAAGCATTGGTCCGCTGGATCATTCCGACACCGCCCAGCACCTGCCCGCCGTTCGAGCCCGGACCGGTCACCGGGATATTGGCGAGGTCGCTGATCGAGCCGACCTTGTACTCGGGCGTCTGCGCGACGACCGTGTAGGACACGCCGTTCTCCGGATTGAGATAATAGACCGGCGCGGTCTGCGAGGTGCCCGCCAGCGAGCTCGCCAGGCTGGTGGTCACGTCGCGCTCGGTGAGCCCGAGCTGGCCGATCCGGCTGCGGTCGACGTTGACGTTGAGCTGCGGATAGCGCGAGGATTGCTGGATGCGCGCGTCCGCCACGCCCGGGATGGCCGCGATCCGCCGCAGGATCTTGCGGGCATAGGCGGCATTGGCATCCGCATCACGGCCGGCGACCTGGATGTCGATCGGCGCCGGCGATCCGAAGTTCAGGATCTGGCTGGTGATGTCGGCAGGCAGGAACGAGAAGGTCGATCCCGGGAACGCCTTGGGAAGATCCTCGCGCAGCTTGCGGACATAATCCTCCGTCGGCGCATGGTCCTTGGACAACTGGATCAGGATGTCGCCGTCCTGCGGGCCCACGGTACCCGAGTTGTTGTAGGTCGTGTTGATCGAGCTCACCGGCAGGCCGATATTGTCGACGAGCGAGACCAACTCCTTTTGCGGGATGATCTGGCGGATGCGCCCGGCGATCCGGTCGAACTGCGCCGAGGTCTCCTCGATCCGCGAGCCGACCGGCGCACGCACGTGCAGCGCGATCGCTCCAGAATCGATGGAGGGGAAGAAGTTCTGCCCCAGGAAGGGCACCAGCAGAAACGACAGCGCCACCACGGCGAGGAAACCGAGCACGAAGGGCCGCGGCACCGCGAGCGCCTTTTCGAGCAACGTGCCATAGCCGGAACGAATCTTCTCGAACCGGGCCTCGAAGCCGCGCTGGAAGCGGATCAGCGGATTGCGCGAAGCCGGCGTGCCGGCGCTGTGCTGGTCGTGATCGTCGCCCTGCCCGTGCGGCCGGAGCAGGTACATGGCCATGGTCGGCACCAGCGTGCGCGACAGGATGAACGACGCGATCATCGCAAAGACCACGGCGAGCGCCAAAGGCACGAACAGGAAGCCCGCCACGCCCGGCAGGAAGAACATCGGCACGAAGACGATGCAGATGCAAAGCAGCGAGACGAAGGCGGGCGTGACGATCTGCGCCGCGCCGTCGAGGATCGCCTGGTGGACCGACTTGCCCTGTTCGAGGTGCCAGTTGATGTTCTCGATGGTCACGGTCGCATCGTCGACCAGGATCCCGACCGCGAGGCTCAATCCGCCCAGGGTCATGATGTTGAGCGTGTTGCCGGTGACGGCGAGCGCGAGGATCGCCGCGAGGATCGCTAGCGGTATCGAGATCGCGATGATCACCGTCGAGCGCCACGAGCCCAGGAACAACAGGATCATCAGCGAGGTCAGCGCGGCGGCGATCGCGCCTTCCTTGATCACGCCCTCGACCGCAGCCTTGACGAATACCGACTGGTCACCGATCGGCACGATCTTGAGCGCATCGGGCAGCGTCGCCTGCAGCTTCGGCAGCGCGTCCTTGACGCCCTGGACGATCGACAGCGTCGAGGTCGCGCCGTTCTTGAGCACGGTCATCAGCACCGAGCGCGAGCCGTCGACATGCACCACATTGGTCTGCGGCGCCGAACCGTCGCGGACATGGGCGACGTCGCGCATGTAGATCGTCGCGCCGTTGACGACCTTGACGGGCAGGTTGTTGAGCTCGTCGATCGAGCCCGGTGCGTTGTTGAGCTTCACGCTGTACTGGAGGCCGCCGATCTTGGCGAAGCCGGCCGGATTGATCTGGTTCTGCGCGGCGATGGCGTTGCCGACATCCTGCGCCGACAGTCCCTTGGACTGGAGCGCCTGAGGATCGAGGTCGATCTGGATCTGGCGCTGCTTGCCGCCCGAGGGATAGGGGATCGCTGCGCCCGGAATCGTCACCAGCCCGGTACGGATCTGGTTCTGGGCGAGATCGAACAGCTGGCCCTCGGACATGCCCTTGCCCGACAGCGCGAGCTGGACGATCGGCACAGTCGATGCGTTGTAGTTGAGGATCAGCGGCGGGGTGATGCCCGGCGGCAGCTGCTTGAGCACCGTCTGCGACACCGACGTGACCTGCGCGGTGGCCGTGCGGATGTCCGCGCCGGGCTGGAAATAGATCTTCACCACGCCGATGCCCGACATCGACTGGCTCTCGATGTGATCGATGTCGTTGACGGTGGTGGTCAGCACCCGCTCGAACGGCGTGATGATCCGCCCCGACATCTCGTCGGGCGAAAGGCCGCTATATTGCCACGCGGTGGCAATGACCGGCACGCGGATGTCCGGAAAAATGTCCACCGGGGTCCGGATCGCGGCGAGTATGCCGAGGATCAGGATCAGGATGGCCATCACGATGAAGGTAAGCGGACGCGACAGCGCTGTCCGAACGATTCCGATCAAGGGCGGCTGCTCCGGTCAAGGCCTTCGCCGGACCATGGACATTGCAGGACGCCCGCCATGATCCGTCGACTCAGGGTACTGGGAAACACTGTTTCCTTCGCGCCCGCAGCGTAAATGGGCTCGCGAGCCATCGTCGTCCAATATCGATTGGAGCATGATCGATATGAGTTAGATATTGATCATGGAACTGCGCCATCTCCGCTACTTCATCGGCGTTGCCGAGGAATTGCACTTCGCGCGCGCTGCCCAGCACCTGGGCATCTCGCAGCCGCCGCTCAGCCAGCAGATCGCCGCGCTCGAGCGGATATTGGGAGTCCAGCTGTTCGACCGCACAAGCCGCAGCGTGAAGCTGACCAGCGCGGGAACGGCATTTCTTCCGGTGGCCCGCGCCACGCTCGAACAGGCCGAGCGCGCGGCGCACGTAGCCCGCCGTGCCGCGCGCGGCGAACTTGGCGAATTGTGTCTGGGATTCAACGCCTCCGCGCCCTTCATCCCCTCGGTCGCCAGGGCGATCCATGAGTTCCGTCAGGAATATCCCGATGTGAACCTGGTGCTGACCGAGCTTCCCAGCCGCGCGTCGAAGGCCACGGCGCTTGTCGATCACGCGGTGGATGTCTGTTTCGTCCGCAGCAACAAGCGTCCGGAGCCCTGCTCTTCCATCGAAGTTACGCCGGTTCTTCACGAGCGGATGGTCGTGGCGATGCATCCGGAGCACCCACTTGCCGCGCGCGCGACATTGTCGCTCCGCGATCTCGCCGAGGTGGATCTGCTGATCTATATCCGCGAGAATGGCATGACGCCCTTCACCGAAGAGTTGCTGGCGACGCTCCGAAACGCCGGCGTGGAGCCGCGGATCGCCCATTCCGTCGGTGATGTCGCCAGCTTGTTCGGGTTGGCGGCAGCGGGCCTGGGCGTTACGGTCCTGGCGGAGTCACTTTGTGCGCTCCAGTCCGCGAAGCTGGTCTATCGGCCCCTCACCGGCCCCGAGACCGAGACTGCGACCTGGCTCCTGCATTTGCGCGACGCGCCGAGCCTGCCATGCCGCAACTTCATCAGGCATGTCCGTGCCTCTATCAGCCTGGCATCGCACCAGGCCTAACACTCGCATAGCGGACACGGCCGCCACTCGCCGTCAATAAAAAGGTCCCGCGTCCGCCAACGACGCGGAATATCCTTCCGCGTCGCTGCAGACGGGCTGCGTGCCTGACCAGGGGAGGCGTTCCCGGCATAGGGCAGCCTGCGGCGCGAACGCCGCAGCCGGGACAAAAGAGAAATACATACTGCGGTGCTCGCGATCTTCGTTCGCTCTCAGTAGCGGATCCGGAAACCGAAATAATATTGCGGCCCGCTCTCGCTCACCTCGGCGATCGAATCATATCCGCCCTTGTAGAAGACGTCCTTGGTGTTCGTGACGTTGAGCGCCTGCAGCTTGAGCTGGATGTTCTTCGTCACGTCATACTGGGCCGAGAGATTCAGATAGCCGGCATCCTGCACGCTGCGGTTCGTGCCGCCGTTCGGCTTGTAGTAATGCGAGCGGTAGCGATACATCGCGCGCAGCGAGAAGCCCTTGCGCTCCCAATAGACCGTGCCGTTGGCGACGTACTTGGACAGGCCGATCAGGTTCGCCGGATCAAGGTACGTGGCAAGCGTCGAGGTGTCGGGATATTCGAAGTTCGCCCAAGCGATGTTGAGCGAGCCGTTGACACCAAAGCCGCTGAGGATGCCGGGCAGCCAGGAGAAATTGTGGCTGCCGGTGAACTCAATGCCGTAGAGGCGGCGCATGTCGGGATCGTTGGACGGCGCGATGACATTGACGTTGTAGCTCGCCTGGGTCGGCGCGCCGCCATCGACGATGGTGGTGACGTTGATCGTCGTCGGGATGCCCGCCGAGCGCGAGATCACCGAGCCGCGCAGCCATTTGTAATAGCCCGCCACCGAGAAGAGCGTGTCGCGGCTCGGATAGAATTCCAGGCTGACGTCCGCGTTCCAGGCACGCATCGGCTTCAGGTTCGGATTGCCGCTGGTCGGGTTGAAGATCACATTGGCCGGGCCGCCGGTACCCGCGGTCTGCGGGTTGAGCGCGATGCCCGCGCCGAAGCTCTCGATCGGCGAGCGCGACAGGGCGCGATAGCCGGCGGTGCGCAGCTTGATCTTGTCCGACAGGTTGAAGCTGAGGTTCAGGCTGGGCAGCCAGTAGGAATAGTCGCCCTTCAGTGTGTCGGTCTGGATCGCACCGGTGGGGTCCGGGCCAACGGTGAAATTGTCGGCATTGGTGTCGATCGTCACCTTGAAGGGCAGGCGATAGCCGATCGAGGTGATGTTGGTCTTCACATAGCGCAGGCCGACATTGCCACTGATGAACCCGTCGCCGCCGGCGAAATTGGCCATGACATAGGCGGCCTTGATCCGTTCGCGGATGTCGAGGTCGCTCGGGTCACGGCTCTCGGCCGGCAGCGGCAGCGCGTCCGATCCGGTGAAGGTGCGGTAGAGGCACTGGTTGTCGAAGGTCGCCCAGCTGGTCAGGTTGCTGTTGGTGCTGGGGAAATAGTCCTTGGTCGGGAAGGCCTTGCGGCAATTGGCGTTGGCGGCGTTGATCACCTGCGCCGGGGTCGTGAAGCTGCCATAGGGCACGATCGTGCCGACATCGGTGTTCCGGTTGTTGTCGAGCGTGCGGTGATGCTCGGAATAGCGCCCACCCGCCTTGATCGCGGTGATGAAGCTGCCGTCGGCGAACTTGTACTCACCATCGAAGCGGCCCGCCCAGATATTGTCCTGGCGGTTGGTTACGAAGCGGTTGCGGGCATAGACCGCGGTCGCGGCATTGGCCCCGAAGGCGGCCGGATCGTTGACGTCGAAATTGAGGAAGGTGACGCGCGGGACGTCAGGGCTCTCGGTATAGTCAAGCTCATAGCCGACGCGCGTGGTCGAGCGCATACGCGTGGCCTTCTGCGTCTCGGTGCGGTGCGAGTCGGAGAAGCTGCCATCGGCGACCAGGGTGAAATTGCCCGGCTTCCAGGTGATGGTGGCGCCGCCACCCTTATACTCCTCGTCGCGCTCGCGCAGCTCGAGCTGGTTCTCGATGTTCGAGTTGCCGCTATATTTGATCAGGGCGCCTTCGGAGTAGCCGTTGCTGCCGTTGCCGATCAGGATCGGCTTGATGCCGCGCAGTGCCTCGGCGATCGACAGGATGTTGCGGTCCTCGGTCGACTCACGCTTCGACCATTGGCCGTCGATCGCAATGTCGAGATTGGGTGCCGGCCGCCACTGCAGCGCGCCGATCACGGCGTTGCGCAGCTCGCGCGTGTTCTGCTGGCGGAAGTTGCGCGACTGGGTGGCGTAATAGGTGGTGCCGACTGTCTCGCCGATCCCGGCGCGCGGCGCGGTGGCGAACTGGCAGTTGACCGCGGCACCGGCGGCGTTGTTCGCCGGGGTGTTGGTCGAGATCAGCGTACCGTTGCTGGCCGAGGTGTTGCACGGCACGAAGGCTGCGTTGCCGTTATAATAATCTTCCGGCGCGGCGACGTCCTGGCGCTGATAGCCGATCGCGATGCCGAACTCACCGATGCCCGTATTGAACTGCTTCACCAGGCTGGCATTGGCGCGATACCCGAGCCCATCGCGGCCGATGATGTCGTCGTCCTTGGGCAGGTACGATCCGCGGAACTCCGCCTGGAAACGCGACTTGCCATAGTCGAGCGGACGCATCGACTTGAGCTCGATCACCCCGCCGATGCCGCCTTCCAGGAAGTCGGCGCGCTGCGTCTTGTAGACGATGACGCCGTTGACCAGCTCCGAGGGGAATTGCTGGAAGGCAACCGACCGATCGGCGCCGGCAGTCGAGACTTCGCGACCGTTGAAGGTCGAGAAGCTGAGGGTCGGACCAAGCCCGCGCACCGACAACTCGTTGGCATTTCCCTTGAAGCGATCGGCGGAAACACCGGTGATGCGCTCCAGCGTGTCGCCGACGCTGTTGTCGGGCAGTGCGCCGATCTCATCGTTGACGATACCGTCGAGCACAACGTCCGCGTTGCGCTTCACATCTATGGAGCTGCGCTGCTCGGCCCGCGCGCCAGTGACGACAATGGCCTGCTCCGCCTCCTGCGGAGCCGCGCCGTCCGCCGGGGCGGGATCGGATGCAGCTTCCTGTGCGTAGGCGGGCATCACGGCACAGGCCGATGCCAGCAGCGCCAGGCGCAGCGCATTACGTCCGAAAGCGGATGAAACGATCCCAGGCATGAACTCTCCCCGTCAGAATATTTCTCGTGCCCGTTTTCGGGTCAATCACGCTGGTAAGGCCAATTTGGCACCGGTGTCAACCCAATTGGCCAGATGCTGTTTTCCTCAGCGATAGGTGAGCGACCAGCTTAGTTTGAGCGGCGCGGACAAGCGGCGGGCGTCGAGTCGGCAGCGAACCAGCGAGGCAAAGGCGCCGGTCGGCGCGCGATAGGCCTCGCCCTCGGCAGGGCCAACCGTGCACTGTTGGTACCCCGTCGCCGAGAAGCCAGTGACCTCCCCTGCCCCGAACGCCACCGTTGCCGGGCCGACGCTGCGCGGATCACCCGAGAAGTTCGCGAATTCCAGTGTCACTCCCGACAGCTCGACCGGCGCGCCGGCACGATAGATGTCGGTGCGGGTGATCTTGCCGGGCGCGAACTCATAGCGCGTAGTGACGGTGATTCGGCTGTCGGCGATCGGCGTATTCCCACCCATCCGATCCATCGCATCCTGCCGCCAGCTGACGAGGGTACGATTTCCCTGGCGCCTCCAGCTGACCCCGCGAAACCAGGCCAGCGGCATCAGCACGCTTCCATCGGCGAGCGCGAAACGCGGCGTGAGCTGCGGGAAGCTGGCGTCGGCCGATCCCTGGAGCATCCCACCCGCAAAGGGGATCGGGAAATAGGGATTGTGCATATGCTGGCCCTCGGCGCCGTTGATGATCGGCAAGCCGATGACGTGAGCCTTGTCGCGCAAGGTGAGCAATGCACGGTCATGGTCACCGCGGGCGAACCAGGTGAAGCGCGCGGCAGGCAGCGCCTCGAGCCAGGCGGCATAGCCAGGCGAGGGCGCGCGCCCCTTGTAGCCAAGGCCATTCCAGATTGCGTTGGTATAGATATACTGGCGGGCAAGACTGAGATTCTCACCCAGGATACGGTGCTTGCCGCGATAGCCATCGGTGCGGCGGCCGTCGTCCCACAGATTCACCGAACCGGTCGCCGGATTCAGCCAGAAATCGGCGTAGCGCGCGGCGATGCGGCTGGAGAGCGCATAGGCCATGTCGCGCTCGGTTCTGTCCAGCACGCCGAGCTTCGCCGCTGCAGTCAGCACTTCGAGGAATGCCGTCTCGCCATAGGCGCCAATGCTGCGGCCATATTCCCAGCCTTCACCGGTGAGCGTGGCCCGGTGCAGCATCAGGTCTGCCGACTTGCGCAACCAGGCCTTCACCTGCGGCGTCGGCGTCATGCCGGTCTCGATGAAGCGCTGGGCGATCTCGCCGATCAGCAGTACCGAATAGCGATCGAAACGGCCATTTCCGTCCGTCTCGTCGGCAAAACCATATTTGCCTGAATAGCTCCGATAGTGATCGATCATCCGCCGCAGCAGCGCCTCCGACGCGGCCTCATCCTCCCAGCCGAGCAAATATCGCAAGCGCGCGACGCTGAAGGCGACGCCGTAATAATTATTGGGCAGACCGTGGAGCAGATTGAGTGACTTCGCATCGGCAAAGCGCCGCCAGTCGAGCTTCTGCCGCAGTTTCGCGAGCGTCTCCGGGCGCACAGCCCTGTCGAGCAGGCCCGCTTGCTTCAATGCGTAAAGGGCCGAGATGTAATAATAAATGCCCCAGGTATCGTTCGGATCGTCGATCGTCAGATCGGCGATCTCGCGATAGCCGGCCAGATACTCGGCAAGCCTCGGATCGTCGCGCGGGGTATCGAGCAGCAGGTAGCTGAGTCCGGCGGCGATCTTACCGGGGAGAAACTTGTCCCCGCTGTCGAACACCGGCACGCCGTCGAGGCGCATTCCGCGTTTCTCGTCCAGCAGCTGGTGGAGCAGGCGGGCGAGCTGCGGCATCAGCCGCCCCTCGATCGTCACATTCATAGGCGAGACGGTGTCGTAGATCGGACCATGCGGTGCAGGGCTGGCCTGTTGCGCGATGGCAGCGGGGGTTACGAACAGCACGAGGCCGATGCCGGCGCAGGGCCCGCATATATGGGAGGGAACTGGCAATTGACCTCTCCTATTGGTCAGGCCAATTCCAATATTTAGGTAATCGGTGTCAAGCCATTTACGTCACGGGCAACCACGCCGTTGTTCGCGCTATACGCTCCCCATCCTGGTTTCGAGCATTGAACTATGTGCTGGCCACCATCGGCACGGCGACGCGTAGCTGGCACCAGCGTGAAGCCGACCTCGCCGGAACCGAGTTGCTTGCGCGCGGCCATCGCCACGACAATTGCCGGTGCCGCGCCTCCGTTCCCGCACGCCTCGCCGGTCGTCCAAGGCACGCGCCGCGCGCATGCCCCGGACTTCCGGCTTATCCGCTTACCGGGCGTAATGGCCGACGATCTGGCCGACGAGCTTGGCCCAGGGCATGTCGAGCACGTCATAGACCGGGCCCGATTCCGGGGCTGCATTGTCGCCCAGTATCTCGACCATGAAGGTCGCATAGTCGGAAAGGACCACGCCGGCCTGTTGCAGGCGGAGCAGGTTCACATCGTGCTTGGTGCGGCTGAACGTGCCCGAGGCATCTACCGCGACATAGGCGTCATAGCCCTTCGCCACCGCGGTCATCGCCGGGAAGCCGGCACAGACTTCGAGCGAGATGCCGGCGAAGATCAGCTTCCTGCGACCGGTCGCCTCGATCGCCGCGGCGACGCGGGGATCGTCATAGGCGTTCACCGTCGAGCGGTCGATGATCTCCAGCCCGTCCAGCGCCTCGACCAGCTCGGGGAAGGTCGGCCCCCACAGCGTATCGCGCGCCGTGCTGGTGGCGACGATCGGCAGGCCCAGCGCCTTGGCCGCACGGGCGAGCGCCACGACATTGTGCTTGAGCTCACCGGTCTCATAGTCTCGCACGCCGGTCATCAGGTTCACCTGGTGATCGACCAAGATCAGGGCGGCGTTGTCGCGGGTCAGCGGCTCATAGGTGCGCAGGGTCATTACCATCCTCCAAATCGAAATATCGGTCGCTCCGGCCACGAACATTCTCGTGACGCCCAAGGAGCTAGAGGCTGGACGGAAGGACCAGAAGACGCCAAAATCGCAACCCAGCGTCCAACAATATGGACGATGGAGATTGCGCAATGCTCGACCTGAACGACTTCTATTATTTCGTGCAGGTCGTGGATCGCGGCGGGTTCACCGCCGCCGGCCGGACGCTGCGCGTACCCAAATCGACCCTCAGCCACCGCATCCAGCAGCTCGAGCGCGAGCTCGGCGTGCGCCTGCTCAACCGCACGTCGCGCCGTTTCGGGATGACCGATGCGGGCGGCGACTTCTACCACCATGCAGTTGCGATGCTGCGCGAGGCGGAGCAGGCGGAGATGACCATCCGCGGCCGCCTGACCGAGCCGACCGGCACGGTCCGCTGCACGGCGGGATCGGCGACGATGCAGTTCGCCCTGTCGGACATCATCGCCGACTTCCTGGTCCAATATCCCAAGGTGAACGTGGTCGCCCATGCCGCCGATCGCACCGTCGACATCGTCGGCGAGAATTTCGACCTCGCGGTGCGCGCCCATTCGGATCCGCTGCCCGATTCCAACCTGGTCCAGCGCACGCTCGCGCCCGCGCCCTGGTATCTGTTCGCTGGCACCGAGTATCTGAAGGCGCGCGGTGCGCCCAGGACGCCGCAGGACCTGCAGGAACATCCGTCGCTGTTCATGATGCGGACCGGCGTCCAGCCGCTCTGGCGCCTGCGCCATGCTCGCCAGCAGCGCGACGAGATCGTCATGCCGCTCACCCCGCGCCTGCTCGGCGACGACATGGTCGGCCTCCAGCGCGCCGCGATCAAGGGCCTCGGCGTGGTCGCCCTGCCCGGCTATGTCTGCCGCGACGCGGTCCGCTCCGGCGCCCTGGAGCGCGTGCTGCCCGACTGGATCGCCGGCGATTCGACGCTCACCGCGCTGATCCCCTACCGACAAGGGCTGTTGCCCTCGGTCCGCGCTTTCCTGGACCATCTGACGGCGGAATTCCCCAAGACCGTGCTGATGTAGGCCGCATGGTCAGGCGCTTGCGGGTTCCGCTTGCCGCGAAGGCTTGTCGAAAGCGAAGACGGGCAGCGCGTGGTGGACCACCCAGCCGATGCTGAGGGCGTACAGCACTGTTCCAAGCCCGACCGTTCCGCCGAGCAACCAGCCGATCGCCAGCACCGCCAGTTCGATCGCCGTTCGCACCCGCTTCACCGGCAAGCCGGTCCGCTTGCAGAAGCCGGTCATCAGACCATCGCGCGGTCCCGGGCCGAGCCCTGCGCCAATATAGGCGCCGCCCGCGATGCCGTTGAGCACGATGCCGAAACCAAGCAGGGCGAAGCGCGGGACATAGGCCTCGGGAGCGGGAATCACCGCCAGCGCCATGTCCGTGACGGTGCCGATCACGAGGATATTGAGCACTGTGCCCAACCCCGGGCGCTGGCGCAGCGGCAACCAGAGTGCGAGCACGCACACACCGACCAGATTTACCGTCCAGCCAAAGCTGAGGCCGATCCGCGGCGCGAGTCCCTGGTGCAGCACATCCCAGGGATCGAGGCCCAGATTGGCCCGGACCATCATGGCCATGGAGACGCCGTAGAGGCACAGGCCGGCGAGAAGCTGACCAAGGCGGGCGGGAAAGCGGTCCTGACGAAGCATATGTCCAGATGGATTGAATTGGCTCTATCTGAAATATCCACTTTCATGATAGTGGCATCGAATGGATGCAATTTCGCTCAAGGCCGGCTCGCTGTCCCGCCTTCTCGGGCATTGGCGCGGCGCCGATAGCAGGGATGCTGCCTACCGGCTGCTCGCCCGCGCGCTGCGGTTGCTCATCGTGGACGGCCGTGTCGGGCTGGGCGTCCGGCTTCCCGGCGAGCGCGAGCTCGCACAGGCGCTGGGCGTCAGCCGGACGACGCTGACGGCCGCCTATGGGCAGTTGCGGGACGAAGGCTATCTCGTGAGCCGGCGCGGATCGGGAAGCGTCACCCACATTCCCGGTGGCCGCGCCACGGCGGCAAATCTCCCTCAGGAAATCGAGGGCGACAGCTTCCTCGATTGGACCGCGGCGGCGATGCCGGCACCACCTGGACTATGGCACGCCTATGAAGAAGCGCTCGATCGGCTTCCTGCCTGGCTCTCCGGCATCGGTTACGAGGCATTGGGCCTGCCGGACCTGCGCGAGGCGATCGCCCGGGACTATGCGCGGCGGGGGTGCCCGACCCGGCCGGAACAGATCATCGTCACGAGCGGCGCCCAGAACGGGCTGACCCTCGCGCTGCGCGCGCTGACCGGCCCGGGCGACCGGATCGCGGTCGATCATCCGACCTATCACAATGCGCTGGGCGCGATCCTGCGCAACAGTTGCCAGCCCGTGCCTGTCGGCCTTCCGGAAACCGGCTGGGATCTCGACGCCATGGAGGCCGTATTCCGCCAGACCGGCCCACGCCTCGCCTATCTGGTGCCGGATTTTCACAACCCCACCGGGCGGCTGATGGACGAGACGACCCGGCGGGAGCTGGTGGCGATCGCCAGGCGGACGCGCACCCCGCTGCTGATCGACGAGACGATGGTGGGGACGGATTTCGGATCGCACGTTCCCGCACCGGTCGCTGCGCACGATCCCGACGGGCACATGGTGCTCAGCCTGGGCTCGGTTGCCAAACGCTATTGGGGCGGCCTGCGCGTCGGCTGGATCCGCGCCAGCGAACAGCGCATCGCCGAGCTCGCCCGCCTTCGCGCGATCCTGGACATGGCGACACCGATCATGGAGCAACTCACCGTCGCGGTGATGCTGGAAAGGGAGCTCCCGGCGGACGACCGGCCCGCAAGGATGCGGGCACGGTGCGAGGAGCTGATTGCGCTTCTCGCGGATGCGCTGCCCGATTGGCGCGTGCCGATGCCCGAAGGCGGATTGGCGGTCTGGGCCGAACTGCCGCGACCGGGAGCCTCTGCACTGGCAGCAATGGCGCATAGCGTGGGACTGCGCATCGCACCGGGACCCCGCTTCGCAGCCGATGGCGGCTTCGAACGGTTCGTCCGCCTGCCCTTCACCCTGGCGGAAGCCGATATGACACGGGCAGTCGAGCGGCTGGCCCAGGCCGAGGCCCGCCTTCTCAGCGGTGCTTTCCGTGGCGCCGAGAGTCCGCTGGGGCTGATAGAAGCAGAGCGTGTCATCTAGATCGCGCCAGGTTGCCCGCGGCAAGCCAAGGACCCACGTCCAACTGGTTGGACGCTAAGTTCCAGAATCAGCGACTTCTCGTCCAATGATGCCCGTTCATAATGGCGGCGATCGAGAGACGTGGAGTGATCGCAATGGGCAATATGGAAAAGATCGAGCAGGCCGGCACCACCCCCAGGCTCGGGGCAGTGGTCGCCGGGGTTCCGCACGATATCGGCAGCGGCTTCTCGGCGAAGCATTTCTCCGAGGAGATGTTTGGCGGCGCAATGGATCCGCTGCTGATGGTCGATCACTTCGTGATGACGGCGCCAACCTTCGCACCGCATCTCCATGCGGGCATCTCCGCGGTGACCGCGATGTTCGAGGATTCGCAGGGCGAGTTCCTCAACCGCGACACGCTGGGCCACACGATCGCGCTCAAGGCGGGCGATCTCTATTGGCTGGCCGCGGCAAGCGGCGCGGCGCATGAGGAGAAGCCGGCCGAGGGCGCGCGGGTCCATGCGCTGCAGATCTTCGTCAACCTGCCCGAACGACTGAAGAAATGTCCGGCGCGCGCGTTGCAGGTTGAGGCCGGCGAGGTGCCGGTGATCGAGGGCGACGGGCATCGCGTGCGGGTCGTGCTCGGCCGGAGCGGCGACGCCATGGGTGCCACCGGCACGCCCGAGGAAATGACGCTGCTCGACGGCTTCCTGAGCGCGGGCGGCAGCTTCGTCCATGCCTTGCCCGAAGGCCGCCAGGCCTGGGTCTATGCCGTGTCCGGCAATCTCAGCATCCATTGCGAAGGCGAGGCGCGGCTGCTCGAGGCCGGCACCGCCACCACGGTCGAGGCCGGCATGGCCGCCGATATCGCGCTCGCCGCCGACGCCCCTGCCCATTTCGTGCTGATGGCCGGCAAGCCGATCCATGAGAGCTTCGTCAAGCACGGTCCGCTGGTCATGACCACCGCGGACGATGTGCGCCGGACGCTCGCGAATTACGCGGAAGGGAAGTTCGGCCGCATCCCGGCCTGACCCTTCCCTACCCTTTCCGACCGAAAATCATGCGCGGTGCCCGGCTCCGCGCGGCGATGAACCACAATCCTGGGAGACGAACGATGACCGACACGACCAGCATCGACGGACTGGCGGAAACCACGATCCGCTGGCTTTCGGACGAGGAACGGCAGCGCGAGGCGGCACTACGCGCATATTTCGCCGACTTCTGGGCGAGCGCCACCGGCGCGCCGCGTGAGATCTACGACCAGTTCATCGCCGCCGGCCCCCTCGTCGAGGGCATGACGCTGGAGCAAGTCTCGACCGATACCGTGCAGGGCTGGTGGGTGCGGCCGCACTCGGCGGTGCCCGGCCAGGCGATCCTGTTCCTCCATGGCGGCGGCTATGTGCAGGGCTCGGCCAAGGCCTATCGCGGCTTCGTCAGCCAGATCGTCAGCCGCACCGGCATCCCGGCGCTGGTGATCGATTATCCGCTGGCCCCGGAGGCAACCCTGCCGGCTGCACCGAACGCCGCGCTCGCAGCCTGGAGCTATCTGGCCGAGAACGGCTTCTCGCGGATCGCGATCGTCGGGGACTCGGCCGGCGGCGGGCTGTCGCTGGTCACCATGGCGCAGCTGGCGAAACAGGCGACCTTCCCGCACCCGATCGCCGGCGTCGTCTTCTCGCCCTGGACCGATCTTACCTTCACGGGCCAGTCGATGACCGATCCGGGCGTGGTCGATCCGCTGATCGGCCATGACTATCTCCAGGATTGCGCCAATAAATATGTCGGCGACTTCTCCCCCGCCGATCCGCTCGCCTCGCCGTTGCACGGGGATCTCGCCGGCCTGCCACCGCTGCTGATCCAGGTCGGCACCGACGAGCGCCTGCTCGACGATTCCTGCCAGTTCGCCGGACGCGCCGCCAAGGCCGGCACCCCGGTCGAGCTCGAGGTGTGGGAGGGCATGCATCACGTCTTCCAACTCGACGTCGCGCATCTCGAGAGCAGCCGCGTCGCGCTCGATCGCGCCGCCGCCTTCCTCGCCCGTGCCTTCAACGCCTGATCCCCTCGGAAAGGAGATACGCCATGATCGCCCAGTCCAGTTCCGAAAGTGCCTATGACGTCGTCATCGTCGGCGGTGGCTCGGCCGGTGCCGTGCTCGCCCGCCGGCTCAGCGAGGACGCCAGCCGGCGCGTGCTGCTGCTCGAAGCGGGCAGAGCCTATGCCCCCTCCGCCTATCCCGACGTGATCGCCAATGCCAACCGGGTCGGCGGCGATGCGGCACATGGCTGGGGCTATCACACCCAGGACCATGCCGGGCTCGGCCATGACGTGAATGCGATCCGCGGCAAGGTGCTGGGTGGCAGTTCGGGCGTGAACGCCGCAGTGGCGATGCGCGCCCGTCCGTCGGACTTCGCCCGCTGGAGCGCAATGGGTGTCGAGGGCTGGAGCTGGGACGAGGTGTTCCCCATCTTCAAGGCGATGGAAAACACGCCGACCGGCGACGATGCCTGGCACGGCCGCGCGGGCCCCTTCCCCATCCGTCAGCGCACCATGGAAGAGATCACGCCGTCGATGCGCGCCTTCGTCCACGCATCGGAAGCGGCGGGCCTCAAGCGGGTCGTCGATTTCAACGGTGCCGAGCAGGACGGCGTCTCGCCCTATCCGCTCAACGTCGTCGCGGAGAAGCGGATCAACACCGGCATCGCCTATCTCACCAATGAAGTGCGGGCCCGGCCGAACCTGACGATCCGCGGCGACGCCGAGATCGACACGGTGCTGTTCGACGGGCGACGCGCCAGCGGCGTGCAGCTGGTGAGCGGCGAGGCGATCCTGGCCGACGAGGTGATCCTTTCCGCCGGTGCCTATGGCAGCCCCTCGATCCTGATGCGCTCGGGCATCGGCCCGGCGGCGCATCTGCGCGCGCTCGGCATCCCGGTGCTGCAGGACGCGCCGGTGGGCGAGCGGCTGAAGGAGCATCCCTTCTACTATAACGTCTACGCGCTCACGCCCAAGGCCAGGGCGATGACGCCGGTGGCAGGCGCAATCATCTGGACCGGGTCGAGCGAGGCCGGGCCCGACGAGCTCGACCTCCACATCTCTGGCACACACATCTTCGATCCGGCGCTGAGCCCGACCGGCGGCGCGATCGTGCTCGCCTGTGCGGTGACCCTGCCCCGGTCGAATGGGTCGATCCGGCTCGCGAGCCGCGATCCGCGCGCCATGCCGCAGATCCGCTTCAACTTCTTCGAGGATCCGAGCGACCTGCGCCGCATGAAGGAAGCGGTCCGTTTGTCACG
>Ga0209129_1000474_pt1 | contig 29449 bp, 27 predicted proteins | sample AraplaMF_Col_mMS_FD_184257 | JGI IMG/M metagenome (GOLD analysis project Ga0209129, IMG submission 184257) | Arabidopsis root microbial communities from the University of North Carolina, USA - plate scrape MF_Col_mMS (SPAdes) (version 3) | ecosystem: Host-associated > Plants > Roots > Endosphere... | reverse complement strand
TGCCTATCTGGTCGAGATCACGCTGGCGACGCGCCGGCGGCTGTCGCCCTTCCGCCGCGCGCAGTTCCTGACATCCGGCAGGCTGGCTAAGTCGTACGCAGAACATGACGCGATACTCGTTGCGATCTTGCAGGGCAATCGTGATCAAGCTGCGACAACGATGCGAGCACACATTTTGACAGTCGAGGATTCCTACGAAGAGTACGCAGGTCTAAAGACTGACTGACCGGGCAACGGGAAACGACGTTGCAAAACCTATTCTCCCCTTAGATGAGATGCCAACCGATATCCTGCTGCCGAGTTATGTCGTTGCCCCTCACACTATGATCGCGTTGCGTTTAAGCCGTCCGGGAGGGCAGCTCTGGATGTTTGCCTTCGGCCACTCAAAGCCAGTTGATCCGCTTGAGGACCATCAGCGTTGCGACCGACGTAACCGCGACGAAGGCAACGATGATGATGAAAGCCCAGGTATCGTTGACGCCGGGGATTCCGCCAACATTCATGCCGAAAAGACCGGCCACCACGCTCGGCGGCAGCAGTAGGGCGGCGAGCGCCGCAAGTCGGTTGGAATTGCGGGCAATCCGTTCGCTGATGACAGTGGACAGGTCGTCATGAAGAATGCCGGTACGGTCGCGGATGGCGTCGAGATATTCGATGAAGCGCATCAACTTGTCGATAACCTCGCGGAAACGCAGCTTGTCACGCTCCTTCAGCCATGGGGCGTCGTCGTGTTCGATACGGTTCAAGGCATCGCGCTGAGGTGCGAGATAGCGCCGAAGCTGCACGGAGCGGCGGCGAAGCTGCTTCAGCCGCTCGCGCACCTCGCTGGCTTCGCCGTGAAAGATCAGCTCGTCCAGTTCGTCGACCTCTTCGTCCATCGTGTCGAGCACCGGCTCGAGGTCGCGTACCAGCTTTTCGCTGACGAGGGCGAGCAGTTCTCCCGTCTGTCTGGGGCCTTTGCATTTGTCCAGGGCAAGGCGGATATCGCGCAAGGCGGTTATATAATGGCCGCTGTCGCGCAGGGTCACCAGCCTGTGCTCGTCGGCCCATATATGGAGGGGAACGAGATCGATTTCGGCCGACCCGGCTTTTTCTTCTTCCGGTGGCGCGGCGCAGACGCTGCGAAGAATGATAAGCAGTCCGTCATCGATGCTTTCGACACGTGGGCGCGACTCCTCCTGCAGCAAGGCGTCGGCAACCAGCGGGTCGAAGCCGCCTCTCGTTGTCACCCATCCTGCGGCGGCCGGGTGATCGCGCTCGAAATGCAGCCATACGACGCCGTCATCCGGCGTCCACCGACGTACCGCTTCCATATTGAGGGTGCGACAGCCGCCGCGTCCGTCAAGAAGCACGGCGAAACGCAAACCCGGCTCGGCGCCGTAATTTGCAACACTCATGACCTGCTCGTGCATGAGAAACCTCCACCCGCCAAAGTCCACCTCTCGTAAGCGCACATCAATAGCTTAGCGAGTCGCCGCAGGGCGGCAAGACAATCAAATACGATGGTGCCGCAAGAACAAAACTGCAGGCATCATAAAATCTTGGGATGGTCGGATCGGGGCGATCCTTTAGGCGCTCGATGCTCGTCACCGCCGTATTGCCAGCGGTTCACGAAGCTTTGGCTTCGAACGTGGGAGCAAAATCACCCAGCGATTTCGCCTTGAGGATCATGCCCTCGATATCCTGCTCCACGATTGCTTCGAGATCGGCAAAGCTGTCGATGACATAGTAGATCGGCTGGAGGATATCGATCCGGTAGGGCGTCCTGAGCACGCTCAACAGATCGAACGGCCGAAATTCGCACGCCTTGCCTTCCATTGCCGCCTTTGCTTCGCTTGGCGATGAGACGATGCCTGCGCCGAAGCAGCGGCGGCCCTGCGGCGTATTGATCAGGCCGAACTCGACGGTGAACCAGAAGATCCGGAACAGATGCCATGAATAGCCCTTGCCGAGGCGGACGGCAGTTTCGCCGAAATGCCGGACGAAATTGGCATAGCTCTGGTTGGTGAGCATCGGGCAGTGGCCGAAAACCTCGTGGAACAGGTCCGGTTCCTCGATATAGTCGATATGCTCGCGACGGCGCAGGAAGGTTGCGAGCGGGAATTTGCCTTGCGACAGAAGTTCATAAAAGCGCGAGGGCGGAATGAGCGCCGGTACGCCCTCCACGCCGAAGCCGGTGGTCTCGTTCAGGCGTCGGTTCACATCGCGAAGCTGAGGCACCTTGTCTGGCTTCAGCCCCAGCATTTTGACGCCATCAAGATATTCGCGGCAGGCCGTATCGGTCAGCAGCTTCATCTGACGCTGGTAGAGCTCACCCCATATCGCATCTTCTTCGGGAGTGTAGGAATACAAACCATCCGGGCCGGGCAGTTTGGCGGTGTAGGTGCTTTCCTTAGTCATGTCCTGATCCTCCCGGGGATGGCGTTCCTGCCATTATCCCCCGGATTTGGAGGATTTTCTTTTCTTTCGTGCTGGCAATTGCCATAGTGATGGCAAATATTCCCAAATATGGCGCAGAAAATGAAAGAACCTGGGAATTTTCGCCACAAGCTTCTGCAACTCATCCAGGCCGACGGGAGTCTTTCGCTGGCGGACCTCGCGGAAAAGGCCGGCATGTCGCAGAGTTCGGCCTGGCGGAAGATCCAGGAGCTGGAAACAGACGGCGTCATCCGCAAGCGCGTGACGCTGCTCGATCCCGGAAAACTCGATCTCAAGCTCTGCGTCATCGCGCATGTGACGCTGGAGGATCATCACGAAGAGGCGGTAGCATCCTTCGCTTCGGTGGTGCTGGAGCGGCCGGAGATCATGGAGTGCTACGCCTTATCAGGTGCCTTCGACTACATGCTGAAGATCCGCGCGAGGGACGTGGAAAGCTACGAAGCCTTCATGACCCGCTACCTCATGCGCAACCCGCATGTGCGCACGGTCGTATCGAGCTTCGTGCTGCGCGAGCTGAAATTCTCGACCGAACTGCCGATCTGACGTTTGGTGCCCGATCACCGCGTGCTGTCGCCATGCCAGCTACCCGGCATATGTATCGGAAAGCCTTCGAATGTCTTCAGTGTATCGAGCACGATCGACGTCTTCACGTGCTGCACCGACTCGTGGGGTAATAGAACGTCGTTGACGAATTTGGAGAGGTCGGCGAGCCCGCGGGTCGCGACCTTCAGGTGATAGTCCATTTCACCGGTCAATGCATAGGCTTCGAGAACTTCCGGTAAGCCGTTGATCAACTGCGAAAATCTGCGGGCATTGTCTCTGTTGTGGGTCGCAAGCGTCACGGAAATGACCACAAGCATATCCAGACCCAGCTTCTGTTGATCCAGATAGGCTCGGTAGCTGCGAATATATCCCTCGGATTCCAGTCTCGTCCGCCGACGCGAGCATTGCGAGGGTGAGAGCGCGATCCGCTCCCCCAGCTCGTTGTTCGTCAATCGGCCGTCTTTTTGAAGTTCCTGGAGCAGGCGCAAATCCAATTTATCGAGCTGTTCATCCATTGCGCAAAATCTCCAAAATACTCACGAACCGTGCATAATGTCTTCCCTCGGCATGAAGAATGCAAGAACTTTGCATGCGTTTTGGGCCACACTTTGCACAGTCAAAGTCCAATTCTTCAGGAGGAGAAAATGGGTCCTTTCCCGCATGATGCTCCGCCGTCGGAAATCACCGCCGACAATCCGGCCGGCACCGATGGCTTCGAATTCGTTGAATTCGCTCATCCTGAGCCCGAGAAGCTGCGCGAGCTCTTCACACGCATGGGCTACGTTGCAGTCGCAAAGCACAAGACGAAAGACATCACTGTCTGGCGTCAGGGCGACATCAACTATGTCTTGAACGCCGAACCCGGCAGCCATGCCGCTCGTTTCGTCGCAGAGCACGGTCCCTGTGCTCCGTCGATGGCGTGGCGCGTTGTCGACGCCAGACACGCCTTCGATCACGCGGTGTCAAAAGGCGCTGTCCCCTATGAAGGCGATGACAAGGTGCTCGACGTTCCGGCGATCGTCGGCATTGGCGGCTCGCTACTCTATTTCGTCGAGACCTATGGGGCAAAGGGATCGGCATATGATGCCGAGTTCGATTGGCTTGGCGAGCCCAACCCGTATCCCGAGGGGATCGGTTTCTACTATCTCGACCATCTCACTCACAACGTCTTCCGCGGCAACATGGACAAGTGGTGGGATTTTTACCGCAACCTGTTCAATTTCAAGCAGATCCACTTCTTCGATATCGATGGGCGCATCACCGGTCTGGTGAGCCGCGCCATCACGTCGCCCTGCGGCAAGATCCGCATTCCACTCAATGAATCGAAGGACGACACGAGCCAGATCGAGGAATATCTGAAGAAATACAGAGGCGAGGGCATCCAGCACATCGCCGTTGGGACGGAAGATATCTACGAGGCCACTGACAAGCTTTCCGACAATGGTCTGCGCTTCATGCCGTGTCCGCCGGAAACCTATTACGACATGTCCTATGAACGCGTGAACGGCCATAGCGAACCTGTCGACCGCATGAAGAAGCACGGCATCCTCATCGACGGCGAAGGCGTGGTGAATGGCGGCATGACGAAAATCCTGCTCCAGATCTTCTCCAAAACCGTCATCGGCCCCATCTTCTTCGAGTTCATCCAGCGCAAGGGCGATGAGGGTTTCGGGGAGGGCAATTTCCGTGCTCTCTTCGAGTCGATCGAGGCCGATCAGATCAAACGTGGTGTCATCGGTACTGCGGCGGAGTAAACTCGTGGGGCTTCCTCGCGCGTCTGAAAAGACGCGCGGCGTCGGAGGGTTTTCGGGGAGGAGTTGAGCATGGACCAGACATCGATCCAGACGTCAGACGGCGAAGCCGCGACGGCAAACAAGCTGAAATATATGCCGGGATTCGGCAACGATTTCGAAACGGAGTCGCTTCCCGGCGCCTTGCCCCAAGGGCAGAACAGCCCCCAGAAATGCAACTACGGTCTTTATGCCGAGCAGCTTTCCGGCTCGCCGTTCACTGCACCGCGCGGGACGAACGAAAGATCCTGGCTCTATCGCATTCGCCCGAGTGTGCGTCACACGAGCCGCTTCTCGAACACTTCCTATCCGCACTGGAAGACTGCGCCTTGCCTGGACGAACATTCGCTTCCCCTGGGCCAGCTTCGCTGGGATCCCATTCCCGCCCCCACCGAGAAGCTGACGTTTCTCCAGGGCGTGCGGACAATGACGACGGCAGGGGATGTAACGACCCAGGTGGGCATGTCAGCGCATGCTTACGTTTTCAATGAGGACATGGTCGATGATTATTTCTTCAACGCCGATGGTGAACTGCTGATCGTGCCGCAGCTCGGCGCCATCAGGGTGTTCACCGAAATGGGCATCATGGATGTCGAGCCCCCGGAAATATGCCTTATACCCCGCGGCATGATGTTCAAGGTGCTGCGCAGCGGCGAGCAGCCGGTCTGGCGCGGATATATCTGCGAGAATTACGGCGCGAAATTCACGCTGCCGGATCGCGGACCCATCGGTGCGAACTGCCTGGCAAACCCGCGCGACTTCAAGACGCCTGTCGCCGCTTTCGAGGACAAGGAAAAGCCTTGCCGTGTCCATGTGAAGTGGTGCGGAAAGTTCTATGTCACCGATATTGGCCATTCACCGCTTGATGTGGTGGCCTGGCATGGCAACTACGCCCCCTTCAAATACGACTTGCGGACGTTTGCGCCGGTCGGCGCGATCCGCTTCGATCATCCCGATCCGTCGATTTTTTCGGTACTGACCGCCCCAACCGAAGATGCAGGCACGGCGAATGTCGATTTCGTGATCTTTCCGCCGCGCTGGCTGGTCGCCGAGCATACTTTCCGTCCGCCGTGGTACCATCGCAATATCATGAGCGAGTTCATGGGCTTGATCCATGGCCAGTACGACGCCAAGGAGGAGGGCTTCGTGCCGGGCGGCATGAGCCTGCACAATATGATGCTTCCTCACGGGCCGGACGCGCTCGCCTTCGAAAAGGCATCCAATGCCGAGCTCAAACCGGTGAAGCTGGATCATACCATGGCCTTCATGTTCGAGACCCGGTACCCGCAGCAATTGACGAAATACGCCGCCGAGCTTGAAACGCTGCAGGACGATTACCTGGAGTGCTGGGACGGCCTGGAGCGCAGGTTCGACGGAACCCCGGGCATCAAATGATGGCATCAAGTGATGATCGGCCAACCATCCTTTGGCGTGGGAACGGAATATGAAGCTTGCGACGTTAAAAGACTCCACGAGAGACGGCCGGCTCGTCATCGTTTCCGGTGATCTTACCCGTTGTTCCGAAGTCGGTCACATTGCCCGGACCCTGCAGGCAGCACTCGATGACTGGGAACACGTGGCTCCGAGACTCGAACTGATTGCCGAAGGCATCGAGACCGGAGCTCAGCCGACGATCAGGTTTCACGAACATGACGCCACATCGCCCTTGCCGCGGGCCTACCAATGGGCCGACGGTTCGGCCTACGTCAACCATGTCGAACTGGTACGCAGGGCACGGGGCGCGGAGATGCCGGCGAGCTTCTGGTCCGATCCGCTGATGTATCAAGGTGGTTCGGACGGCTTCCTCGCGCCGCGCGACCCGATCCTGGTGGCTGACGAGGCTTACGGGATCGACCTGGAGGGCGAGGTCGCCGTCATCACCGGCGACGTTGCTATGGGTTCCAGTCCGGAAGCTGCGCGTGACGCCATCCGGCTGGTGATGCTCGTCAACGACGTGTCGCTGCGCGGTCTCATACCAGATGAACTGGCAAAGGGATTCGGTTTCTTCCAGTCCAAGCCGGCATCGGCATTTTCCCCGGTCGCGGTGACGCCGGACGAACTCGGAAAGGCGTGGGACGGCGGCAAGCTGCATCTTCCGCTGCTCGTGAGCTTGAACGGCAGGGTATTCGGCAAGGCGAATGCCGGCATCGACATGACGTTTGATTTTGGCCAACTGATTGCCCATGCCGCCAAAACGCGCCATCTCGTAGCCGGGACGATCGTCGGCTCGGGAACGGTTTCCAACAAGCTGGACGGCGGCCCGGGCAAGCCGGTGGAAGACGGAGGAAACGGCTACTCTTGCATTGCCGAACTGCGGATGATCGAGGCCATCGAGACCGGATCGCCGAAGACGCCGTTCATGCGGTTCGGAGACCAGGTTCGCATCGAGATGAAGGATCATGCCGGCCACTCGATCTTTGGGGCGATCGAGCAGACGGTCGAAGAATACAGGGGGACCGGGCTGCGATGAACGAGGTCGTTCTCTACGACTACTGGAGATCGTCCGCGAGTTATCGCGTCCGTATCGCGCTCAATCTCCTGGCTATCGACTATAAGATAGTGTCGATCAACTTGCTGCAAGGAGCGCACAAGATGCCGGAATATCTTGCGCTCAACCCGCAGGGGCTCGTGCCGACGTTGGTGATCGACGGAAGAACACTGACGCAGTCGCTGGCAATCATAGAATGTCTGGCCGAGGTTCGACCGGAATGCGGATTGCTGCCATCGGATATTGCCGATCGCCAGAACGTGCGCGCCCTCGCATATGCCGTCGCCATGGAAATCCATCCGATATGCAACATGCACGTCGTAGCGCATCTCATGACCATGACTGACAAGGCCGACGCCCGGGAAGAATGGATGAAACATTTCATCACGGACGGACTTTGCAAGCTGGAAGCCATGATCGGCAAATTCGATGGAGAGTTCAGCCTTGGGGATACGCCGACGATGGCGGATCTCTGTCTTGTTCCACAAGTTTACAATGCCCGCCGCTGGGGCGTTGATATGACCGATTTCAAGCGCATCGTCGATATTGACGCCAAATGCGCCAAGCTGCCCGCCTTCCAGGCGGCACATCCCGACCGTGTGAGGCCCTAACGGAGCCCGAACCGTGACGAGAACCGAACTGCCCATGTGGATCCAGCCCGCCTCTGCCATTGCACACCGCTCTCGCGCCCTTCATGATGCCCTCACCCTCAGCATACACGGTCAGACATGCGCATCTTTCTGGTTCGACACGGCGAATCTCTCGGCAACATCAGCGAGAGCGCCTACCGGCAGTTCGGCGATCACAATGTTCCGCTGACGGAATGGGGCTACCAGCAGGCGCTGGCCGCGGGGCGCAGCATCGCTTCCTATTTGGCAGCGCTGCCTCGCGCCGCGCCGAAGGCGACCATCTGGCATTCGCCATATCTGCGGACGCGCCAGACCAAGGACGCAATCATCGAGGCCTCGCCTGCGGAGGCCATCGGCGATGTTCATGAGGATTATCTGCTGCGGGAGCAGGATTTCGGCCTGTTTACCGAGATCTACGACCGGGCCGAGCAGCGGCGCAAATTTCCGGAAGAATTCGAGAAATGGGCCAGGCTTCGCAACAACAGCGGCAAATTCTATGCCCGCCCGCCGGACGGCGAGAGCCGGGCGGACGTTGCCCAGCGGGTGCGGCTGTTTCTACAGACCGTCATGCATGACATCGGCAGCGGTAACGACACCGTGATCATCGTCGGTCACGGTGTCACCAACCGTGCTTTCGAGATGAATTTCCTGCATCACAGCGTCGAATGGTTCGAGCGCTCCGACAATCCGGGCAACGCCGATGTGACGCTGATCGAGGGCTCGCATGCGCAAGGCTATCGGTCGATGCTTCTGCACAAGGCTGGCGACCGGGACCCAGCCGAGGCGACAGAAATGCGTGGCGCCCATGGTTCGGAACTGACGATCGCGCCGAAGACCCGCGACTAATCCCTCGCTGCGAGAGTATAGAAGCTGGGCGGCTGTATGTTGCGATGGTGGCGACTCATGGCTAGAACGGCCTGAAAGCGGAACACTGGGGTCGCGCCGCATACTTTTCGCGGCTTTGCAAACCATGCCGTTTGCCACCTGCTTGCCAAAAAACCATAATTACCCACCTAGATCACACATCGACAACAGGCATGAAGAATTGGATCAACGCTGGATGCGCATACACTACGTTTTTCTTGGTGCATTTCTTGCAATCGCACAGACCGCCTATGCTGAAGTGGCGTCACCGCCTGTTTTGGCGCCGCTAAAGCAACAGGCGCAAGCTGCTCAGTTGAGTGCACAAGTTCTCACGCGTTTCAGCTACAAGCCCGTTACACTCGATGACGCCTTGTCGGCCAGGATCATGGATGGCTTCATCAAGTCACTTGATCCGGACCGCATGCTCTTCCTGCAAGCGGACATCGACAGGTTCATGTCTGACCGCAGCGAGATCGACGATGCCATCGAACGGAAGGACTTGAAGATCCCATTTGCGATCTTCAACGCGTATGAACAGCGCGTTGTCGACCGCATGAGCTACGCGCGCAACCTGCTTAAGCAGGGCTTCGATTTCGGTGCGCAGGAAAACTATTCCGTGCTGCGCGATAAGGAGCCCTGGCCACAGTCGGAAGCTGAGAGCAATGAGCTTTGGCGCAAGCGCGTCAAAAGCGATTGGTTGCGGTTGAAACTGGGCGGCAAGACCGACGCGGCTATTCGCGAAACGCTCGACAAGCGCTACGCAAACACTCTCGAGGGCGTTTACAAGTTTAAAAGCGATGACGTTTTCCAGTCGTTCATGGACGCCTATGCAACGTCGATCGACCCGCACACGGACTATTTCGGCGCGGCCGCTTCGGCCGACTTCAATATCTCGATGAAGCTCTCGCTGTTTGGCATCGGTGCGGTGCTGCAAGACCGCGACGACTACACGACGATCCGTGAGCTCGTGCCTGGCGGGCCGGCGCAGTTGTCCGGCAAGCTCGCAGTCGGAGACCGCATTACCGGTGTTGGTCAAGGCAAGGATGGGGCGATCAAAGAAGTGGTGGGCACGCGCCTTGATGAAGTCGTGCAGATGATACGAGGAAAAAAAGGCTCCGTCGTGCGCCTGGACATCCTGCCGGCAGATGCTGGAGCAGATGGCCCGCATCGCGTTGTCAGCCTGGTGCGTGACAAGATCAGTCTCGAAAAGCAGGCTGCCAGCAAGGCCGTGCTGTCCGTGAACGTGGGCGAAGCCACGCGTAAAATCGGGGTGATTACTCTGCCGGTATTCTATGAGGATTTTGAAGCCAAGAGCAGAGGAGACAATGACTACAGGAGCGCAAGCCGCGATGTGGCCAAGCTTCTCGGCGAACTGAAGCAGGAAAAGGTCGACAGCGTTCTCATTGACATGCGCAACAATGGCGGTGGTTCATTGGACGAGGCGATTGATTTGACTGGTCTCTTCATCGGCAATGGTCCGGTTGTTCAGCAACGCGGCAGCGACGGGAAGGTCGCGGTCAGAAATGCTGATTTTGCAGCACCTGTCTGGACAGGCCCGATGGGTGTCCTGATCAATCGCGGGTCGGCGTCGGCTTCGGAGATCTTTGCCGCGGCAATCCAGGATTACGGTCGAGGCGTCATCGTCGGCGAACCCAGTTTCGGGAAGGGTACCGTTCAAACCGTCCTCAATCTCGACCGGATGGTCCGCAACAGCAAACCCGAATTCGGGGAGCTGAAAGTGACCATTGCCCAGTTCTTCCGGGTCAACGGTGGTACGACGCAGCTGCGCGGCGTGACACCTGATATCAGCTTGCCGGGACTTTCCGATCCGACGAGCTTCGGCGAGACCAGTTACGACAATGCTCTCCCGTGGGCACAGATCAAGCCGGCGAATTACACGCCCTCCGACACTGTCACAACGCTGCTGCCGACATTGCAAAGCCGCCATGATGCGCGGGTTGAAAGCGATCCGGACTTTCAGCGCCTGCTGAAAGACATTGCCGACCTGAAGGCGCAGCGCGAGAAAGGGATTATCTCCCTCAATGAAGCCGAACGTCGCAAAGAAGCGACTGCTCGCGAAAATCGGCTCAAGTCCCGAGCGCAGGGAAGCGATGGCGAAGATCCTGGTGGAGATGATGGCCTGCAGTCAGACGAGCGCAGCCTGAGTGCTGATATTGCCATTGAAAATGCCCGAAAGAATGCAAAAGACGTCTTGCTGAACGAGGCCGCCGCCATTCTTGCCGACGAGGCGGATTTGCAGGCAGGCGAGCCGAAGGCAGCCACAAGGCCATCGGCAAACACAGGCGGAAAATAGTCATACACGACCGGCGCAACAGTATGCGCCGCTTTGCGCTAGTCTCTTTCGCAGCGGCGTGATCGCAGAGGTTTCACACGGCGACCTGGCTACATGACGCTGGCTTCGAAGAGTTCGCGGGAGTAGGCCTCGTGGGTTGTGCCGGTTTTGAGGTCGCTTTTCGAAAGCTCATCGATGAAGCGGCCATCCTTCATGATCAGTACGCGATCGCACATATGGGCGATCACGGCGAGATCGTGACTGACGAGCACGTAGGTCAGCTCCCGCTCGTCGCGCTGATCTGCCAGGAGGTTCAGGATTTCTGCCTGGATCGACACATCGAGCGCCGAGGTCGGCTCGTCGAGAAGCAGGATCGGCGGAGACAGGATCAGCGCCCGTGCGATGGCAACGCGTTGGCGCTGGCCGCCGGAAAGTTCATGGGGGAAACGGTTCGCAAATGCAGCCGGCAGGCCGACCTGGCGAAGGGAGCGTTCCACGGTTTGCCAGATGTCTTGTCTGCCCATTGCCCGCAAGGGCTCGGCAAGTGCCGTGCCGATCCGGTGTCGCGGATGCAGCGAGCCGTAGGGATCCTGGAACACCATCTGGGCGCATTTGAGCTCATCGAGGCTTCTCGACTTGCCGACCGCCCGGCCGGCGAGCGCGATTTCGCCTGACCAGCCTTTTTCCATGCCTGACAGGCATCGCAGGATAGTGGACTTGCCGCAGCCGGATTCCCCCACGATCCCGAGCGTCTCCCCGCGCGCGACGCTGAAACTGATATCTTTGACGACATGGTTTTGCTGTTTGCCGGAGGAGAATGTGACGTTGAGGTCGCGCACTTCGATCATCATGCTCTCTCCAGGTCGATTTTCGAGCGGTCGAGAACCGCAAGCCGCCGGATGGGATGCCTCGGATCCGGCATCGCGGCGATCAGCGCCTTCGTATAGGGATGGCTGGCGTCCTCCAGTCGCGTCAGCGTCTCGACGATGCGGCCGGAATACATGACAATGATCCGTTCGCAGAAGGCGGAGACCATGCGGATATCGTGACTGATCAGCAGCAGTCCGGAATCGTTTTCCCGGACGAGTTCGTCCAGCAGCGTCAGCACGTTCTTGCGCACGCTGACATCGAGCGCCGAGGTCGGCTCGTCGGCGATGACGAGCTTTGGCTTGGCAAGCAGCATCATCGCAATCATGACACGCTGCCCCATGCCACCGGATATCTGATGCGGATACTGCGCCATCACGCGCTCGGCGTCCCGGATGCGAACGCGCTCGAGCATTGCTTTGGCGGCAGCGGTCGCCGCTGCGCCACGCAGGTTGAGATGCAGGCGAGCCGCTTCGGCGATCTGCTTGCCGACGGTGAGCACCGGATTGAGCGAATAGCGGGGGTCCTGCATGATGAGTGCAATATCCTTGCCGCGTATCTTTCCCATCTGCCGCTCTGACAGAGACAGGAGCGGGCTGCCGTCGAGGTCGAGGCGCTTTGCCGAAACGGTGGCGCCTTCCGAGAGGAGGCGCATGATCGCGCGGCCGGTCGTCGATTTTCCCGAGCCGGACTCGCCGACGATGCCGACACGCTCGCGCCCGACGTCGAAGCTGACATGGGAAATGGCAGGCACGGCATTTTTGCCGAAGCTGACATTGAGGTCTTCGATGGACAGGACTGGCTTCATATCAGGACCTGGAATGACGGGGATCGAGAATGTCGCGAAGCGCGTCGCCTGCGACGTTGAAGGCAAGGCTGGTGATGAGAATGGCGAGACCTGGCATCACCGCGACCCACCAATAGTCGAGCATGAACTTGCGGCCGCTCGAAATCATCGCGCCCCATTCGGGCGCCGGCGGTTGCGCGCCCAGCCCGAGGAAACCAAGTGAGGCAGCCGTCAGGATGATGCCGGCCATGTTCAGCGTCAGGCGCACGATCACCGACGGAATGCACATGGGGGCAATGTAGACGAACAGGATGCGCAATGGCGAAGCGCCGTAGAGGCGGGCGGCCGCAACATAATCGGCATTCCTGACGACCAGTGCCTCGGCGCGCGCCAGGCGCGCGATGGGCGGCCATGCCGTGAGTGAAATGGCGATGATCGCCGTCGTCAGCCCGGCGCCGAGTGCGGCGGCGAATGCCAGCGCCAGGATCAGCGAAGGAAAGGACAGGACGATATCCGTCGCCCGCATCAAGAGCGCATCGGTGCGACCGCCGAAGAAACCTGCGACGACACCGATCAAAAGACCGATCGGACCTACGATTAGCGAGATCGACAGCACCGTCTGGACGGTGATCCGCGTTCCGTGGATCAGCCGGCTCAGGATGTCGCGACCGAACTCGTCGGTGCCCGCCCAATGAGCAGCACTCGGCGGCTGCAGCGCGTCAGACAGGACCTGGATATTGGGATCGTAGGGCGCCAGCAAGGGTGCGAGGATCGCGACGACGCAAAGGATCGCCAGGATTATAAACCCTGCCATGCCGAGCGGTTCCTGTCCCAGCCTGAAGACGATCCTCATCGTCGAGGCGGCAATCCGGGCAGGAAGGCTCGGTGGACGCACCGTGAGATCGGTTTGGATTGCATCGCTCATTGCGCAGCCTCTCGCGTTCGCGGATCGAATATCGCATAGGCGATGTCCGCCAGGAAATTGAGGAACATGAAGATGAAGCCGATGATGATGGTGGCGGCAACGACGGCGTTCATGTCGCCGATCATCAGCGCGTTCGTCATGTACTGGCCGATTCCCGGCCAGGAAAAGACGATCTCGGTCACGACGGCGCCTTCCAGCAACCCACCATAGGAAATCGCCAGAATGGTGATCAATTGTACGGCGATGTTCGGCAGGACATGACTGATGACGGTTCGGGCTGGACCGACACCCTTGGCGCGGGCCGCGATCACGTAGTCCTGGCTCAATTGCTCAAGGGTGAAGCTGCGGGTCATGCGGGTGATATAGGCCATGGCGGCATAGGCGAGGATGACGGCCGGCAGGATGATGTGCCCAAGCGCATTCCAGAAGATCTCCGTCTCTCCCTGCAGCAGGCTGTCGATAAGCAGCAGCCCCGTCTGCGGCATCACCATGCCCTCGTAGAACACATCGACACGCCCGGGACCGCCGACCCAGTTCAGTCCGGCATAGAAGATCACCAGACCGACGATACCGAACCAGAAGACGGGGATCGAATGACCGACCAGCGCGACGATCCGGGCGATCTTGTCGATAAACGTGTCTCGAAAGAGCGCCGCGGTCAGACCAAGCGGAACACCGACGAAAGTGGAGATCAGGATCGCCAGGGTGGCGAGTTCGAAGGTCGCGGGAAATGCCTGGGCAAGATCCGACGAGACCGGATTGCCTGTCAGCACGGCCGTTCCGAAATCGCCATGCGCAAGACCATTCAGGTAGATCGGGAACTGCTGGTAGATCGGCAGGTCCAGGCCAAGCTTCTGGCGCATGGCGGCATAGGTGGCTGGGTCTGCCAGCTCGCCGACGATCGCTCCCACCGGATCGGCGGGAAGAACGCGGCCGATCACGAAGGTGACGCACAGCAGGATGAACAGGCTGACGGCCAGGTGTCCCACCCGGCGCGCCAGTTCCTTGACGGAGAGTTCCTTCATGATCGGCGACCTTGCTTAATCGGTCTCGGCTTTCGTGACGGCCTCAAGGCGCGTCGTCTGGTTCGGATGGCCGATATAGTTCTGAACCTTGCTGCTCAGCACGATGGGCTCGAACCGTTCGAACATCGGCAAGACCGCGGGCTTCTGATCCACGAACATCTTCTGCATCTCGACGTAGAGTTCGCCGCGCTTCTTCGGATCGGGTTCGAGCGACGCCTTCGCCGTCAGAGCCGTCAGTTCGGGAATGTCCCAGGCCGAGCGCCAGACGAAGTTGCCGGCATTGTTTGCCTCGAGAGAATTATCGGGATTGGAGGCGAACTGCTCCATCGCCCCAAGCACGTTCGGCATGTAGGAGCCCGTCTGAGGAATGAGGAGGTCGAAATTTCTCGCACGGTGGGCCGCGATGATGTCCGATCCGTTGCCCTGTTGGATGTCGACCTTGATGCCGATCTGAGCAAGCGAAGCCTGGATCGCTGTGGCAAGATCGATGCGGGGCGTCTGCGCGATGGTCTTCAGATTGACGGTGAAACCGTCCTTGAAACCGGCCTCGGCGAGAAGTTCCTTCGCCTTGGCGACATCGAGGTGCCAGTCGGGGCTTGGGATCGCGTATTCGAAGTTTTCCGGGACCGGCACAGTACGAGCCCGCCCGTAGGGACCCATGATCGTCTTTTCGATCCCCTTATAGTCGATACCGTAGGCAATGGCTTCGCGTACTTTCGGGTTCGACAGGTATTTGTTGCCGGCATTCATCGACAGCACGTAGAAACCGCCGGTGGGCACACGCTGGATCTCGAAGCCCTTCTTATTGTCGAAGGTGGCGAGATCCGATGCGGTCAGCGCGCTCGCTATGTCGATGTCGCCGCGTTCCAGCATCAGGCGCTCGACCTGGCTTTCGGGAACATGACGGACGATGACACGGCGCATCTTCGGAGCGCCGGCGATATAGTCCTTGTTGGCGTCGAGAATGACGAGTTCGTTGGGCGTCCAGCGGTTTAGCGTGAAGGGTCCGGAGCCGGCCGAGTGGGTGCGCAGCCAGGCGTTGCCATAGTCGTCATTGGCGACGTGCTTCTGGACTTCGACACTGTCGACGACGCTCGCAACGACCATGGCCAGACGATAAAGCAGAAGTTCCCAAGTCACCTCACCGGAGAGATCGATGCGTACGGTCTTCACATCGACGGCTTTGACCATCTGATCGACATTGTCTTTCGTATAGCCGACGCGCTTTAGGTTGGCGGCCGCGGCCTGATCGAGCTTCAGCAAACGGCCGAGCGAATAGGCGACGTCCTTGGAGGTTACCGGATTTCCGGATGCGAAGGTCGCATCCCGCAGCTTGAACGTGATCCCCTTGTCATCGACCTGCCAGCTTTCGGCAAGCTGCGGCACGATCTTGCCGTCGGGCGTCGAGGCGACCAGCCGATCGTAAAGGTTCGACATGATCTCGTTGGCCTTGGCTTCCGTCGCCTGTTGCGGGTCGAGCGAAAGAACCTGGGCGAGCGAGGTGCCGATCACCAGCTGATCGGCAGGCGTGGCCGCCCGAAGTGCCGGCGCTGCCAGGGTCAGCGCGCAGAATGCGACACCGACGAACAGGCTTCTGGAAAAATGCTTCATTGCAACTCCTCCCTGAGTTACTATACAAGACATAATATGTCGTCCGTATGTCGTATTATGACTTTTCGACGCGCTTTGCAAGTGTCATGCGGGCGAGGGAGGATAAAATGGGGAATCACGAAATGGTGGCGGGCACGCGTGGCAGACAGCGCTTGGCGCAGCAAGTGATCGATCAACTGCGCATGCAGATCGAAACGGGAAAGTTTCGCGAGGGAGACCAACTCCCGACCGAACCTCAGCTTGAGGCGGCTTTCGGCGTCAGCCGCACGGTCGTGCGCGAAGCGATCGCCGACCTGCGTGCTGCCGGCTTCGTGCGGCCTGTTCAAGGCAAAGGCGTCTTCGTCTCCGATCCCAAGGCGCATGGCGGCTTGACCCTGACGCCCGTCGAGGTCAAAAGCATACCGGAAACGCTGGAATTACTTGAGTTCCGCATGGCTGTGGAGGGGGAGGCGGCAGCCATTGCGGCCTATCGCAGAACGGCCGAACAGGAGGCGGCAATCAGGCATGCTCACCGCAAAATGGCCCAGCTTATCGAGAGCGGCGAGCCCACCGTTGACGCCGATTACGAATTCCACACCGCCATCGCCAGTGCCTCGAACAACCGGTTCTATATCGACGCCTTGCGCCATTTCGGACCGCGCGCAATCCCGCGCGGACAATTCCCGACCCTGCCGGAAGCCAATGATCGCGCCTATCTTGAAAAGGTCCATGCGGAGCACGGAGAGATCCTGGCGGCCATTGCCGAGCAGGATCCCGATCGGGCGCGGCAGGCTATGCGGGCGCATATGATGGCGAGCCAACGACGATATCGGATGCTTGCGGAGCAGCAATGAGGCTCGACAACCTCAAGAATTCATATTATGTCATACGACATGATTTGAATGATCGGGAGGCTAATCGTGTATTTGGGAACCCAGGTCGCTGCGCGGGACGATGATGATTTTCGCGTTTTTGCCCAGCTTGGCGTGAAGCATATTTCGGCCGATCCGCCGGGCGCGCCGTCGAGCTGGACGCTGGAAGATCTTGAGCGTCATCGTGATCATGTGGAGAGCTTCGGTCTCGTGCTGGACATGATCCAGCTTCCTTTGCCCTCCAGGCCGATCGAAAATGCCTCCTATCCCGACATCCTTTTGGCGGGACCCGAACGTGACCGCCAGATTGATGCCGTCTGCCGGATGATTGAGAATTGCGCAAAGGCCGGGATTCCTGCCGCGAAATATAATCTCAACCTCATCGGCATTCCGCGCACGGAGCTTGAAGAAGGCCGCGGCGGCTCGCTGAACGAAGCCTTTCGCTGGGACAAGGCCGATCAGCAGGCCGCACCCGGCCTTGCCGGTGTCCTGCCGGAGGACGAGAACTGGGAGCGTATCGATTATTTCCTCGAGCGCGTGGTACCCGTTGCCGAGAGCAACTGGGTGCGCCTCGCCTGCCATCCGCATGATCCCTATACGCCGCCGGGCTATCGGGGCGTCACTCGGGTCCTCGGCACTGTCGATGGGCTGAAGAAATTCGTGCAGATGCGCGAGAGCCCCTATCACGGCCTGAATTTCTGCCAGGGCTCGATCGGCGAGATGCTCGACAACCCGCGTGAGGAGATCGACGACATCATCCGCTGGTTCGGCACGCGCGGAAAGATCTTCAACCTGCACTTCCGCAACATCAGCGGCGGCAAGCTCTCCTTCATGGAAACTTTTCCCGACGAAGGCGATATGGACATGGTGCGGTCGCTGAAAATCTATCGGGAGGTGGGCTACAAATACATGGTCATGCCGGACCATGTACCGCGCATCAGCGGCCGCGACGCGACGGGCGTCGCCTTCAGCTTCTGCTACGGCTACATCGCAGCGGTGCTCGAGGCGATGGAAGCCGGTCATATGTGAGCAAGGCGCTCACCTTCAAATCAGCAATTATTCAAGGAATTCAACATGGACCCCAATGCCATCAAGAAAGCCGTGGGCGACGGCCTCCTCTCCTTCCCGGTGACGCATTTCGACAGCGAGAACAAGTTCAACGAAGCCGCATATCGCGACCATGTGCACTGGCTTGCCGGTTTTGATGCCAGCGCACTCTTTGCTGCTGGCGGCACGGGTGAATTCTTCTCCCTCAATCCGGCCGAAATCCCCGCCGTCATCCGCGCCGCCAAGGCTGCCGCAGGCAAAACACCGATCATATCCGGCACGGGCTATGGTACGTCGCTTGCAATCGACATCGCGCGCGCTGCGGAAAAGGCCGGTGCCGATGGTCTGCTGCTGCTTCCGCCCTATCTGATGTTTGCCGAGCAGGCCGGACTTGTCGCCCATGTGAAGGCCGTCTGCCAATCGGTCGGGATCGGCGTGATCGTCTATAACAGGGACAACGCGATCCTGTCGGCTGACAGCATTGCCCGGCTCTGCGACGACTGCCCCAATCTCATCGGCTTCAAGGACGGTGTCGGCGATGTCGACCGTGTCATCGAGATTACCACCAAGATCGGCGACCGGCTTGTTTATGTCGGCGGCATGCCGACCCACGAAGTCTATGCGCAGGCCTATTTCGCCGCCGGTGTTACCACCTATTCCTCGGCCGTCTTCAACTTCGTGCCGGCTCTTTCGCAACGCTTCTACAAGGCGCTCAAAGCAGGCGACCAGAAGACCGTCGACCAGATCCTCAAGGATTTCTTCTTCCCCTTCGTCGCACTGCGCAACCGGAAGAAGGGCTATGCCGTCTCCATCATCAAGGCGGGTCTGAAGGTCATCGGCCGCGATCCGGGCACCGTGCGGGCACCTCTCACGGACCTTTCGGACGAGGAGCTTTCCGTTCTGCGGTCGATTGTCGAGGCTAACGACCAGGCAAGACTGGCCGCGGAGTAAGACCGCGGCGGCGTTGGGCTGGCTGGCCGGCGTCCAGTCAGCGCTACCGTCGCGCTGCCGCGACGATTGGCGTCACTGCCGCTCTCATGCTCTCGGGCGTCGTGCCAGTGACGATAACCCCGAGCAGAGGCGCCGCGATACCCGCGGCCCTCAGTCTCTGCATATCATCGGGCACAAATTTCTTCTGGCTTGGCGCGATGACCGGAATGCCCGCCTTGTCAGTGATGGTCCGGTAACGGGCGAGATCGGTTTCGTCGAGCGGCTTTCCATAGTCGACAAAGGAAGCGACGGAGGCTTCCATCATCGCACCGGGAATGTCGAGAATCCCCTGCAAATCCTCGTCCGTGCTCGCCTCGCCAAGCGCCGGAATGGGCCGTAGCCTCGATTGCAGCAGATGCGGCTGCATGTCACTAAAATAGATGTTGAAGCCCTCGAAGCCGAGATCCGCGAGTGCCTCCATCTCCTGCGGGCTCGGAACCTTTTCTTGCCCGGCCATCACAAGAAGCGGCACGCCAAGCGTTGCGATATCCTCGAAAAACGGCCGCTCCTCGGCAAACCTGCCGAAGGTTGTGCCGGTGGCGCGATGATAGGCGTTGAGATGGACCTTGATCGCAAATGCGCCCGCCTCGATGGCAGCCTTGGCGAGGTCGAGATCGTGGCACGCGAGCGACACGATGACGGGAAATTCGCCATCTCGCAGTGCCCTGGTGAGTCTGGTTTCCGGATAGGTCGGCATGAGAACAGCCTCAGTTCAGACGCTGGCCGCCATCGGCGGCGAAGAGGTGGATATTGGAAAGCTCCGGGCGAACGCGAATTGTCGCGCCTGATAAAAGCGATACGCGCTCGCGGAAGACGCCGGTGACCTGCGTTTCACCGAGTTTCATCGTCACCTGGGTTTCCGAACCCATCGGCTCGACGAGGAGGATCTCCGCCGGCACGCCGGTGTCGTCGAGCGTGAAATGTTCGGGCCGGATGCCGTAGACAACCTTACGGTCGTTCAATTCAGATGCCGTTTGCGGCAGCGGCAAGACGATGCCGGGTGCCGCAAACCCTTTTTCGGTGATTGTCCCACTCAAGAAGTTCATGGACGGCGATCCGATGAACCCGGCGACGAACTGGTTTGCCGGGCGGTCGTAGAGGTCGAGCGGCGCGCCGATCTGCTCCACCCTTCCTGCATTCAGCACGACGATCTTGTCGGCCATGGTCATGGCTTCGACCTGGTCGTGCGTGACATAGATGGTCGTCGTCTTGAGCCTCTGGTGAAGGCTCTTGATCTCGCCGCGCATGACGACGCGCAGCTTGGCGTCGAGGTTCGACAAGGGTTCGTCAAAGAGGAAGACCTGCGGATTGCGAACGATCGCCCGGCCCATGGCGACGCGCTGGCGCTGACCACCGGAGAGCTGGCGCGGATAGCGATCAAGAAGCTGAGACAGACCGAGTATATCGGCTGCCCATTTCACCCGCCCGGCGATCTCAGCCTTGCTGGTGCCGCGATGTTCCAGCGAGAAGCCCATATTGGTCGCGACCGTCATATGCGGATAGAGCGCATAATTCTGAAAAACCATGGCAATGTCGCGATCCTTGGGGTCGAGATCGTTGACCACCCGCCCGCCGATCCTGATATCCCCGCCGGTAATCGTCTCGAGCCCGGCGATCATCCGAAGCAGCGTGGACTTGCCGCAGCCGGATGGCCCGACCAGCACGACAAATTCGCCGTCGCGGATGCCGAGGTCGGCGCCATGAATGATGTCGAGAGCGCCATAACTCTTGCGGACACGGGAAAGGGTAACGTCAGCCATAGGAGAAATCCGGTTCTTCAGCCCTTGAGGCCGGTATGCGCGAGCCCTTCGACGAATTGCTTCTGCGCGATGATGAAGACGATGAGCACGGGCAACGCCGTGAGCGTTGCCGCGGCGAGCTGGATGTTCCACATCGGCCCGCCATAGGCGTCGGTATATTGGGTGAGCGCCTGGGGCAGCGTGAATTTGTCCGCGCTCGACAGGAACACGATCGGTTCGAGATAGAGGTTCCAGGAATGCAGGAAGGTGAAGATCGCAACCGAGGCCAGTGCCGGCCTTGCAAGCGGCAGGGCGATCTTGCGGAAGATCTTGAAACGCCCGAGGCCGTCGACGCGTGCGGCCTCTTCCAGCTCGACCGGCAGCGTCACGAAAAACTGCCGCATAACGAAGGTGGCAAAGACGCTCGGCGCGCCGAAGATCGGCACCAGGACCAGCGGCCAATGAGTGTTGACCATGCCGGCCTTCAGGAACATCTGGAAGAGTGGCACGATCGTCACTTCCGACGGGATCAACAGGCCGAGCAGCACGATCATGAAGATCGTGTTGGCGAAGGGGAACTTGATGCGGGCGAAGGCGTAGCCCGCCATCGATGAAACGATCATGGTGCCGATTGTGACGATCGCAGCAATATAGGCCGAGTTCCAGTATTGCTTCACGAAAGGCTGCAGCTCGAAGACCTTGCTGTACGTCGTCCAGTCATAGCTCTGGGGCAGGAGCTGCGGCGGAAAGGCGAAGATATCGCTGATCGGCTTGACCGAAGAGGTGACCATCCACCAGGTCGGGAAGACGAACGGAATGAGCAGCACGCACATCAGCCCGTAAAGAATGACCTTCATGCGTGGGGAGATCTCAGCTTTCATAGAATACGATCCTCTTGCGCAATTGCCATTGGGCGAAGGTCAGTACGGCGACGATCAGGAAGAGCAGGATCGACAGCGTCGAGCCGTAGCCGAAGAAATGGAATTGGAAGGCCTGCTGGTAGAGGTAGTAGACGAGCACCGTCGTCGAGAGGCCTGGTCCGCCCTGTGTTAAAACAGCGATCTGGGCGAAGACCTGCAGCGATCCGGCGATGGTAATGATCGAGGTCAGCAGGATGGTGGGGCTGATCAGCGGCAGGGTAATGCGGCGGAACTGCTTGAAGCGCGGCGCACCATCGATGCGGGCCGCCTCATAGAGCTCGTTCGGCACGCCCTGAAGAGCTGCCAGGAACAGGATCATGTTGAGGCCGACATTCTTGAACACCTGGACGACGATGACCGAGATCATCGCAGTGGTTTCGCCGCGCAGCCAGTTCGGTCCCTCGATGCCGAAAAGCTGCAGCATGCCGTTGATGCCGCCATTCTTCTGCAGCAGAAATCCCCAGACGATCGTCCAGGCCACCAGCGACACGACGACCGGCGAGAAGAACAACGTCCGGAAGACCGTGATCCCCGCGAGTCTCTGGTTCAACAGCACCGCCAGCAGCAAGGCTAGTGACAGGTTGAGAACCACGAGCCCGGCTGAGAAAATGGCGGTCGAGCCGAGCACCTGCGGCAGGTTCGGGTCCTCGATCAGCATCTGGTAGTTCTGCGTGCCCGTATAGGTGAACGTATTGGCGAGCACGTTCCATTCGTGCAGCGAATACCAGAAGACGAGACCAAGCGGGATCAGCACGAAGATGGTGATGCCGATCAGCTGCGGAGCGATGAACAGGAAGCCGCCGAGGCTGTCGCGCCGTGCGACCGTCCAGAACGGCGACGAAGAGCGGCCTTCCGGTATTGCGTTGTCCTGTGCGACAGCCATCTCTTGTCTCCTCAGCGCTTGAGCAGCGGGCCGATCTGGCCGCAGATCGTCTGAAGCGTGCCGGCGACATCGGCATCCGGACGCCAGATGGCGTCGAGGCCAGAGCGCACGGTCTGCTGGATCTGGGCAAAGCCGGTATGGCCGGGGATGACCTTGCCGGTCGCGATGCCCGCGATCACGACCTTGTCGATCTGCTCCTGGCTGAGCAGCGGATTGGTCTTCTTCAGCACCTCAGCGTTCAGCAGCGACTTGCGGGCCGAGGGGAAGAACCGGCTGAGCTTGGCCGAGTTTTCCGGGTTCGTCATATAGGCGACGAATTCGGCGGCCGTCTTGGCGTTCTTGCCCGACTGCATGACGCCGATGCCGGCCTGGCCGATCAGCGCATAGTCACCGGCCGGTCCCTTCGGCAGCGGTACGAGATCCCAGGAGAAGGGCTTGTCCTTCGGCAGAAGCGAGGCGCGGCTGATCTGGGTGATGGTCATCGCTGCATTGCCGGCGAAGAAATCGACGTTTTCGCCGGGGCCGGGGATCGCCTTCTTGTTGAAGATCGCGTCATGGATGAAGGTGAGCGCGTCGACCATCGGCTTCTCGGTCATCATGCAGGTCTTGCCGTCGGCGCTCCAGGGGGCCGCGCCAAAGCCGTTCCAGATCGAGGCGAGATTCTGCCAGGACTGGTAGTTGAAGTCGCGCACGATCAGGCCGCCCTTGCCCGGGACCTTACCCCCCTGGCCAACCGCGGAAGCCGTGGCGATCGCGTTGTCCCAGGTCCATTCACCGGCAGCGATCAACTCGGCCGGCGTCTTGGCACCGGCCGCCTTGATCACGTCGTTGTTGACGAACACGGCAAAGGGTGAGGTGGAAAAGGGATAGGCATAGAGCGTGCCGTCCTTCTGCCAGCGCTCGGTGGCGGTGGCGCTCACCTCGTCGAGATTATAGCCCGGCGCTGCCTTCAGCGTATCGGTGAGCGGATAAAGCGCGCCGGAATTGACGAAGTCGTAAGCCGCCGTCTCGAAGACCCACGCCATATCAGGCGCATTGCCGCCGGCAATCTGGGTGGTGAGTGCCGTCGTATAGGTGTCGAACGGCAGCGACTCGAAGGTCACGGTGACGTTCGGGTGGTCCTTCTTGAAATCGGCAGCGATCTCGTTGAAAAGCTTCAGATGTGCTTCCGCCGCGCTCCAGATGGTCATGCGCAGGTTGATAGCGTCCTCAGCCTTGGCAATGCCGCTGCAGGCGAGCGGCACCGTAAGCGCAAGCGCCGCCAGTACCGATTTCAGTGTCTTGTTTTTGTTCATTCCCGTTCCTCCTCCAAAGATGGGTTGTGCCGATGGCTGCTCAGTAGGCCGAGATGACCGGCCAGCGGATTTCGATGCCTTCCCGGACGATTTCCCGCTGGAAGCCGTGGAGATGTGCATCGTTTTTCTGGACCTGATGAGGCTTGAGCCCCTTGTCGAGGCAGTAGGCCGCGAGCATGCCGGCCGCTTCGCCGATGTTCCATTCGACCGGGTGCAGGCGGTAGCAGCCGTTGGTGATGTGGGTGGTGCCGATGTTCTTGCCGGCCGCAATCAGGTTCGTCATGCGCTGCGGCAGCAGCGCGCCGAGCGGGATCTCGAAGGGGCAGGACGGCACGTCGATATAGTTGTCGCCGCCGGTCGATGGGTGCAGGTCGATGCGGTACATGCCGATGCCGACGCTATCGCGATAGTTCACCGCGCCCTTGTCGCCACGCACCGCATAGGAGAGATCCTGCTCGGTAATGCGGGTGACGGGCTTGATACGACGGCTTTCCCGAATATAGGGCGCCATGGCGAGGCCATGTTCGGTGCCGGTGATGTCGCCGCGAAGCCGCAAGCCGCGGTAACCCTGGCCGCCGTCGATGCGCGGCGCCTCCGTCTGCAGCCAGTAGAAGACCGAATAGGAAAGATCGGCGGCCGCCTTCAGATGCCGGGCCTTGTCCTCCTCGGACACGTCGATGATCGTTCCGTCCATGTAGTCGATCATCGGCCAGTTCACGAGGCAGATGTCGGACTGGTAGAAACCGGGCTGGAAATTGCCCCGTGCCGCAATGCGGCGGAAGAGCCAGAGATTCTCGTCGCCCCCGCCCTTGCGCTGATCGGCATCGACGAGCAATGGGTTGTCTTCGACATTGGGCGTGAAGCTGCGCGTGGTGGATTCTAGTGTGCGCGGGTGCGGCGCAGTGAATCCGAGCAGTGGGCCGCCCCAGAAATGCGGCTGATATCTGCGCCAATAGTCGTAATTGTCAGGCTTGTCGATCGTCTGATCGCCGTCCACGCAATCGACTGCAAAGCAGATCGAGACTGCCTGGACATTGTCGGGCTGCGCTTCGGACGGCGCGCTCGGTTCGCCGGTATCGGATTGCGCCTCGAAACCTTTCACATAATCCGTGCCGGTCATCGGCAGCAGATCGCCGAGTTCGGTAGCGTCAAGGATGTAGGCAGCTGAGATGACGACCTCTCGATCACTGTCGCGATGGCGGACGGTGATGGAGCGCACACTATCGCCCTCGACATCAGCCGCTACGGGGCGATATGGCTGCAACACCCTAAGGCGGCCTGCGCCGCGATACGGCATCAGCATCGCTTCCATGACCGCCAGGCTGACGCGCGGCTCGGCACAGACGCGGCTCACCCAGCCACCACCGGGATTGAGGTCACCCCAGGCGCGGGCGCCCTCGGTCAGCGGATAGTTGTCGCGATAATATTGCCGCACGCCATGGCGCAGCTTGCGATAGGAGCGCGTGATGCCGAAGTGTTCGACCCAGGTATGTTCGTCGGAAGGCACGCTCTGGCTGGTCAGCTGGCCGCCGATCCAGTCGAATTCCTCAGTCATGATGACACTCTTGCCGGCCCGGCAGGCGCCAAGCGCCGCCGCCACGCCGCCGAGGCCGCCGCCCACCACCAGAATATCCGCTCGCATCTCTTTTGCCGCCATGTCTGTCACGCTCTCAGGTCCGTTTCTTTGCTGGTCCGAGGGTCTGGCCCTCGACGGGTTCGCAGGTCAGAAGAATTTGTTTCACGGGCGCGGCATCCTCGATGCGGCGCACCAGCATCGCGGTCGCCTGCCGCCCCATTTCCTCGCGAGGAATGTTGAAGGAGGTGAACTGCACATGGCTGCGCTCGGCCCGCACATGGCTGCCAAGCACCACGGCCGAAAAGTCACCCGGAATGGACAGGCCGCGTTCGCGCGCCGTCGCTTCGACACGCACCGCATCGGCCAGTTCGACGAAGAAGACCGCCGTCGCGCCGCTTGCGACGATTGCATCGAGCGTGTCGGCAGCACCCCGGCCGACCTCATCCACATGCAAAACCAGTTCAGCGCCTCCGGTGATTGCGTCTGAAAATCCGCGCCAGCGGTCAACGACGGATTCAGCCGAGCCGCTTGGGCCGATGAAGGCCAGCCGGCCATGGCCGAGTGCGCGCGCCTTTTCAACCAGCGCCCTCGTGCCGCTCGCATAATCGCCGCCGACGTAAGGAACGGGTCCGCCTGCGTCCTCACGTCGGCCGATCGCAACGAAGGGATAATCGCCGGTAACCAGCCGCCTGAGTTCGGCCCGATCGAATTCACGGCCAAGGACGAGGCAGCCATCGGCGATCCGCAACCGGTTGCCATCGGCAAAAATCTTGCGCTCACGGCCGACGCCGGTCAGAAGCAACAGGTCATAATTCTGCGCCTGTGCTTCTTCCTCGATACCGAGCAGGAAGGGCGCAAAGAAGTCCGCCTGTTCGCTCGGGAAGGCCGGCTCGTAGGTGAAGACGCCAAGAATGCGATTGAGACCTTTGGCCATCCGCCGGGCGATCGGATCGGCCACATATCCTGTCGTGCGAATGACCTGCTGGACGCGCTCGCGGGTTTCCTGGGGAATACGTGCCAAGGCCGTCGGCGCACCGTTCAGCACAAGCGAGACGGTTGCCTGGCTGACGCCGGCCAATTTCGCAATATCGTGCTGCGTCAAGCGCTTAGTGCCTGCCACGTCGCATCCTCCGGATCTCCTCTTGACTGCTAATGCGTATTAGCAGCTAATACGTATAAACAAGATTTGCCGAGTTACTGTCAAGCACGAAAATGTGAGTCGAACGATGACATTCGCAGAGCATTTGAAAACGCTCAGGATTTCCGGAACCCGTGTCTTCGGTGACAGCATCGCCGCCGGGTTCGCCGCCAGCCAACCGCATCTGGCCTGGCCGACACTGTTTGCGGTTGAGATGGACGCATTACCGCTCCACAATCACGCAATCCCAGGGACGGTGTTGCAGGCTTCACGGCTTGCCGACGGCAAGGTGCGACCAGACAACGGCGTCGGCCGCTTCGCCGGGGCACTGCTCGACACCCCGCATCGCGACGCGATCCTCATTCTCTACGGTTATAACGATGCGCGCTACACGGCGGCGCCCGATAGCATGAATGCGAGGAATTTCAGCCAAGACTATGCGAAAATGCTGGAGAGGCTGATCGAGGCAGGTCATGCGGAAAGACTTGCGATCGGCAGTCCGCCCTATATTCCCGAGGCGGGTTTGTCAGTCGGAAGCGCCGGCTTCACCGGCCAGACACGCCGGGGCTTCGAAGCCTATGTCCGGACGGTGCGAGATCTGGCGCAACACTTTGGTATCTTCTACGCGCCTGTCTACGAACGAATGAAAGCCTTTGGTGACGGCACGCTTGCTTCTGCCGATATCACCCATCCGAACGATACCGGTCATCGTGTGATCTGTGACGCCTTTCGCAATGCGGCCCATCTTTGAAGGCGAGGTCAAGCTTTTCCAGCTTTTTTCACAGATTTCGGTGATCTGTCACCGTACTAAAACTGATTTTTTGATATGAAACAAAATACTTGATTAATAAAATTTCTCAGAATAGCTTGCCGAAAAATCAAATTCAATAAACGAGGAACATCCATGCGGGCTAAAGCGACCCTGAATAGGGAATTTACCATCTCGACCGTCGACAAGCGCGTCTATGGCTCCTTCCTGGAGCATATGGGGCGTGCCGTTTACACCGGCATTTATGAGCCGGGTCACGAAAAAGCTGATAAGGACGGGTTCCGTACCGACGTTCTTGATATGGTGCGCGATCTCGATATGCCGATTGTCCGTTATCCGGGCGGCAACTTCGTCTCGGCCTATCATTGGGAAGATGGCATCGGCCCGCGCGACCAGCGTCCGACGCGTCTCGATCTTGCCTGGCGGACCCGCGAGACCAACCAGATGGGCGTCAACGAATTCGCCGACTGGTCGAAGCTCGCCAAAACCGAAATGATGCTCGCGATGAACCTCGGTTCGCGCGGCCTGAATGACGCGCGCAATTTCCTCGAATATTGCAACCATCCGGGCGGCACCTACTGGAGCGACCTGCGCGCCAAGCACGGATACAAAGATCCGCACAACGTCCGCATCTGGTGCCTCGGCAACGAGATGGACGGCCCCTGGCAGGTCGGTCACAAGACCGCAACGGAATATGGTCTGCTTGCCAATGACGTCAGCAAGGCCTTCAAATATTTCGACAAGACGCTCGAAACCGTGGTCTGCGGTTCGTCGAACGACAAGATGAAGACCTATCCCGAGTGGGAGGCGCAGGTTCTGGACGCGAGCTACGACAGCGTCGACTACATCTCGCTGCACAAATATTTCGGCAACGAGGAAAACGACACGCTGAACTACTATGCCAAGGCGATCGAACTCGACCGCTACATCGTCACGATCGGCGGTGTCATCGATTACATCAAGGCGAAGAAGCGCTCCAAGCGCGACGTGAAGATCTGCTTCGACGAATGGAACGTCTGGTATCACGACCGCAAGGAAGACGATCAGCGCTACAAGAACTGGGATTGGCCGGAAGCGCCGCCGCTGCTCGAAGAGCTTTACAATCTCGAGGATGCGATCTTCGTCGCCTCGCTGATCAACGTCTTCATCCGTCGCTCCGACCGCGTCAAGATCGCCTGCATGGCGCAGCTCGTCAACGTCATCGCCCCGATCCTGACCAAGGCGGGAGGCCCGGCCTGGCGCCAGTCGATCTACTATCCGCTGCAGTTCGCATCGAAGTATGGCCGCGGCACGGCGCTGACGGTTTCGGCCTCCGGCCCGACCTATGATTGCGACGTGGCGCAGGACGTTCCCTATCTCGATCTTTCGGCCGTGCTGCAGGAGGATGGCAAGAGCATTGCGCTCTTTGCGATCAACCGCAGCCTCGATGAGGCGATCGATCTCGATGTCGCCCTGCAGGGCTTCAAAGGCGCGAAGATCATCCAGCATCACACGATGGTGGGAGACGACCTGAAGGCGCGCAACTCCGTCGAGGATCAGAACCGTATCGTGCCGAGGGCAGGATCCGGCCTTGAGGTCACCGACGAGGGCAGGCTCACCGGATCGCTGCCGGCGAAATCCTATCATTTCGTCCTGCTGTCCGTCGCTTCGGCGTGAGTTGATCGCCATCGGGGCAGCGGAGGAGGCTGCCCCGTCTGGAGTGTCCATCGGGAGGATATATGTCTGGGATAAAACTGACTGACGTCAGGAAGTCGTTCGGAGCCTTCGCGGTCATCCACGGCGTCGATATCGAGATCGAGCAGGGTGAGTTTGCCGTTTTCGTCGGCCCTTCCGGCTGCGGAAAATCGACGCTTCTGAGGATGATTGCGGGGCTCGAGGAAACGAGCGGCGGACAGATCAGCATCGAGAATGAAGACGTTACGCACAAGGAAGCGTCGAAGCGTGGCGTCGCCATGGTCTTCCAGTCCTACGCGCTCTATC
>Ga0209129_1000473_pt1 | contig 29481 bp, 26 predicted proteins | sample AraplaMF_Col_mMS_FD_184257 | JGI IMG/M metagenome (GOLD analysis project Ga0209129, IMG submission 184257) | Arabidopsis root microbial communities from the University of North Carolina, USA - plate scrape MF_Col_mMS (SPAdes) (version 3) | ecosystem: Host-associated > Plants > Roots > Endosphere... | reverse complement strand
CCGGCCATCCGGAATACGGTCATGCCACCGGCATCGAAACCACCACCGGCCCGCTCGGCCAGGGCATTGCCAATGCCGTCGGCATGGCGATCGCCGAGCGCAAGCTGCGCGACGAATTCGGTCCGGAACTGCAGGATCACTATACCTACGTCATCAATGGCGACGGCTGCCTGATGGAAGGCATCAGCCACGAAGCGATCGCCCTTGCCGGCCACCTGAAACTGAACAAGCTGATCCTCTTCTGGGACAACAACTCGATCACCATCGACGGCGCCGTCTCTCTGTCGGACTCGACCGACCAGATCGCCCGCTTCAAGGCCGTTCACTGGAACACGATCGAGATCGACGGCCACGACCAGGCCGCTATCGCAGATGCGATCGAAGCCGCCCACAAGTCGGACCGCCCGACCTTCATCGCCTGCAAGACGGTCATCGGCTTCGGCGCTCCGAACAAGCAGGGCACCCACAAGGTTCACGGCAACCCGCTCGGCGCCGATGAAATCGCTGCCACCCGCAAAGCGCTGAACTGGGAATACGAACCCTTCGTCATCCCTTCCGACATCCTGGACGCATGGCGCGCCGCCGGCACCCGCTCCGACAGTATCGTCAAGGCATGGGAAGAGACGCTTTCCAAGTCGCCGGCCAAGGCCGAGTTCACCCGCCGTTTTGCCGGAGACCTGCCTGAAGGTTTCGACAAGGCCATCGACGACTACAAGAAAAAGCTTGCCGAAACCAAGCCGACGATCGCCTCCCGCAAGGCATCCGAAGACGCGCTTGAAGTCATCAACGGCTTCGTGCCGGAAACGCTTGGCGGTTCTGCCGACCTGACTCCGTCGAACAATACCAAGACCAGCCAGATGCATTCGATCACGCCGACGGATTTTGCCGGACGCTACATGCACTGGGGCATCCGCGAACACGGCATGGCATCTGCCATGAACGGTATCGCGCTCCATGGCGGCCTCATTCCTTACGGTGGCGGCTTTATGATCTTCTCGGATTATTGCCGCCCGCCGATCCGCCTCGCCGCCCTCATGGGCATTCGCGTCATCCACGTGCTCACGCATGACTCGATCGGCGTCGGCGAGGACGGCCCGACCCACCAGCCGGTCGAGCAGATCGCTGGCCTGCGCGCCGTTCCGAACCTGCGGGTCTTCCGTCCGGCAGACGCCGTCGAAACGGCCGAATGCTGGCAGATCGCCATGAAGAGCAAGGATCATCCGTCTGCGCTGGCTCTCACCCGCCAGAACCTGACGACCGTCCGCACCGAGTATAACCAGAAGAACCTCTGCGAACTCGGCGCCTATACGCTCGCCGGCAATGCCGACGCCAAGGTTACGATCTTCGCCTCGGGCTCGGAAGTGGAACTCGCCGTTGCCGCCCGCGCAACGCTGGAAGGCAAGGGTGTCAGCACCCGCGTCGTTTCCGTTCCCTGCACGGAACTCTTCTTCGAACAGCCGGATGCCTACCGCAAGGACGTCATCGGCAACTCGCCGGTCAAGATTGCCGTCGAAGCTGCCGTCCGCGAAGGCTGGGATGCCTTCATCGGTCCGGAAGGATCGTTCATCGGCATGAAGGGCTTCGGCGCTTCCGGTCCGGCAAAGAAGGTCTTCGAACATTTCGGCATCACGGCTGACGCCGTCGTTGCAGCTGCAGAAGCGAAGCTTTAATAGAAGTACCTTCGGGTACTTCCTCATCTACTATCAGCAAGCCCCACCTCTAGGGAGTGAATGCACATGACAGTCAAGGTTGCCATCAACGGTTTCGGACGTATCGGCCGCAACGTTCTTCGCGCCATCGTCGAGTCCGGCCGCACCGACATCGAAGTCGTCGCCATCAACGACCTCGGCCCGGTCGAGACCAACGCCCACCTGCTCCGTTACGACTCCATTCACGGCAAGTTTCCAGCCGAAGTGAAGGTCGAAGGCGATACGATCATCGTCGGCAACGGCAAGCCGATCAAGGTTACTGCGATCAAGGATCCGGCAACCCTTCCCCATAGGGAATTGGGAATCGATATTGCGATGGAATGCACGGGCATCTTCACCGCCCGCGACAAGGCTGCCGCTCATCTGACCGCCGGCGCCAAGCGCGTCATCGTTTCGGCTCCTGCCGACGGCGCTGACCTGACGGTCGTCTTCGGCGTCAACCATGACCAGCTCACCAAGGAGCATCTGGTCATCTCCAACGCCTCCTGCACCACGAACTGCCTCGTGCCGGTCGTCAAGGTTCTCGACGACGCCGTCGGCATCGACCACGGCTTCATGACGACCATCCACTCCTACACCGGCGACCAGCCGACGCTCGACACGATGCACAAGGACCTGTATCGCGCCCGCGCTGCTGCGCTTTCGATGATCCCGACCTCGACGGGCGCAGCAAAGGCCGTCGGCCTCGTTCTGCCGCACCTCAAGGGCAAGCTCGACGGCACGTCGATCCGCGTTCCGACCCCGAACGTCTCGGTCGTCGACTTCAAGTTCGTTGCCAAGAAGGCGACCACGGTCGGCGAAATCAACGAAGCGATCAAGGCTGCTGCAAACGGCAAGCTGAAGGGCATCCTCGGCTATACCGATGAGCCGCTCGTCTCCCGCGACTTCAACCACGACAGCCACTCCTCGATCTTCGCAACCGATCAGACGAAGGTCATGGAAGGCAACTTCGTGCGCGTCCTGTCCTGGTACGACAACGAGTGGGGCTTCTCCAGCCGCATGTCCGACACGGCTGTGGCTTTCGCCAAGCTCATCTGAGCTTGACGGCAGATTGAAAAACGGCCCGGGAAACCGGGCCGTTTTGTTTGAGGAACGGTGTGCAACCTTCGCTGGGTTGCGTCGAAAGATCAGGAAATGGTGCATCTGAATATTCGAAAGGCTGATCCGGCCGACGCCCGGGAACTCTCCGAAATTCTCAACGAGATCATCGCAATTGGCGGCACAACCGCAATCGAGACCCCTCTTTCGCCGGAGGAGCTGGCCGATTGGTTCATAGCAGGCGAATGGCCTCTGACATGCCACGTCGCCGAGAGCAGCTCTGGTCTCGCCGGTTTTCAGTCCCTGAGCCTCTACGGAAACCCACCGAAAGGCTGGGCCGATATCGCGACCTTTGCGCGACAGAACCCAAAGATACCAGGCGTCGGAACCGCACTCTTCGCGGCAACTCTTGCCGTTGCCAAGGAGCGCAACATCGAATTCATCAACGCAACCATCCGCGCCGATAATGCCGGCGGTCTCGCCTATTACGAAAAGATGGGCTTCCGCACCTATAACACGATTGAGAAAGTGCCGCTTAAGGATGGTACGCTGGTGGACAAAATTCAGAAGCAATATGAGGTGCAGAAGGGTCGGAGCGACCTCTAGGCGCCTCGCCAACAAAAAATGCGGCGCTCCGCCTATTTGCCCTGCTCTCGCCTGATTTGCTTATACATTCTTTATACAGACTTTTTCCCGTAGCGTCCTTCACTGTCCCTCTTCTCAAGGGTCGTCCAGCAGCATGATGCAGCGATGCAGTCGAGGTTAAGCCGCAAGGCCTACCCTTCTGCCGTATTTTGCCGTTTACTAAAAGATCGCACTGGACGCGGAGGGGTAAGGGGCAGACCGGGGGCGGCTTTGGGATGGCGATGAGGCGAGAGGGGTAAGCATGGAAGCGTTTTACATCGTGGTGCTGGTTGCGACGGCGCTCGTGCTTCTTGCTGCCTTTTCAAGCTTGCTCGCCTTCCGCTTCGGCGCTCCCCTGCTGCTGCTCTTTCTGATGATCGGGCTTGCCGCCGGCGTCGATGGTCTCGGCATCGAATTCAGCAATAACTACCTCGCCTATGTTCTGGGCTCGATTGCCCTTGCGATCATCCTCTTCGATTCCGGGTTCGGCACACCGATGCAGGCCTTCCGCATCGCCGCGGTGCCGTCGCTGACACTGGCTTCGGTCGGCGTGCTCCTGACAGCAGCACTCTTCGCCTTCGCCGCCCGCTGGCTGCTCAACTTCACCTGGCTGGAGGGCATGCTGCTCGGCTCCATCGTTGCCTCCACAGATGCCGCCGCCGTCTTCTTCCTGCTGCGCATCGGCGGCATCAATATCCGCGACAAGGTGCGTTCCACTTTGGAAGTCGAATCCGGCACCAATGACCCGATGGCGATCTTCCTGACCATCGCGCTTGTTGAGGTTCTCGCCAGCGGCGAACGTTATGCCGGCATCAACATCGGCATGCTCGCCATGTTCATTCAGCAGATGGGCCTTGGCGTCATCCTCGGCCTGCTCGGCGGCATGATGATCGTGTTGATCGCCGGCCGGCTGGAAACGGATCGCGGTCTCACGCCGATCTTCGTGCTGGCGCTTGCCTTGCTCGTCTTCTCCTTCACCGGTGCTGTCGGCGGCAGCGGCTTCCTTGCCGTCTATGTCGCCGGTATCTATGCCGGAAACCGCAGGATGCAGGCGATCGGCACCATCAGGCGCTTTCAGGACGGTATGACCTGGCTTGCCCAGATCATCATGTTCCTTGTGCTTGGCCTGCTGGCGACGCCCTCGCAGTTTCCCGTCATCATCGTGCCCGCGATCCTGCTCGCGCTCTTCCTGATCTTCGTCGCCCGGCCGCTCGCCGTCTGGCTGTCGCTGCTGCCCTTCGATTATACCCAGCAGGAAATCGGCTTCGTCGCCTGGGTCGGCCTGCGCGGCGCCGTTTCCATCCTTCTCGCCATCATGCCGATCCTCGGTGGGCTGCAGCACAGCCAGATCTATTTCAACACCGCCTTCATCATCGTGCTCGTCTCGCTGCTCGTACAGGGCTGGACGATCAAGCCGGTCGCCAAGCGCCTGGGCCTCATCATCCCACCGCGCATCGGCGCAGTCGACAAGGTGGAGGTCGACCTGCCGGGTGCCGCCAACCACGAGCTGCTTTCTTATCGCGTCGTCAAGGATAGTCCCGTGCTCCGTGGCGAGCGCATCCCGCGCTGGGCAGCCCCCTCGCTCGTGATCCGCGACGGCAAGTCGATGCGCTATCAATATGCCGGCCGCCTCAGGGAAAACGATCTCGTCTACCTTTTCATCGCGCCCAGCTACTCACGCCTGCTCGACCGCCTCTTCGCCAGCCGCGCACCTGTCGATGAGGATGATGCGGAATTCTTCGGCGCCTTCGCGCTGTCACCGGCCCGTCCCGCCGCCGATCTCGACGCCGCTTACGGTCCCGGCCTTCTCAACGAATCCGAAAAGGGGCTGACGATCGCCGAACTGATGAAACAGCGCCTCGGCGGCAAGGCGGACTATGCCGATCGTGTCCGTCTGGGCTCGCTCATCCTCATCGTGCGCGACCTCGACGACCAGGATCACATTACCTCTGTCGGCATGTCGCTCGAGGCTGTCGAGCCGGCCACCACGCTGCCGATCTTCATCAATCTGCGTGATATTATCCAGCGCATCCGCGACCGTATGAAAGGCCGCCGGAGACATGAGGCAGCCACGACGGAAGGTGCTGCGGGGCGTGAGGAAAACCCGCGCTGAAACGGCGAGCCACTGCCTTGCGTCTCCTCCGATCCTTGCTATGGTCGGCGCAACTTTCGCCAACCACGAACGGATCCTCCCATGGCAGCTTTCAAGACTCTCGACGACCTCAACGACATCGCCGGCAAGCGCGTTCTCGTCCGCGTCGACCTCAACGTCCCTGTCAAGGACGGCAAGGTCACGGACACGACCCGCATCGAGCGCGTTGCGCCGACAATCCTTGAACTGTCGAAAAAGGGCGCCAAGGTCATCCTGCTCGCCCATTTCGGTCGCCCGAAGGATGGTCCTTCGGCGGAATTCTCGCTTTCGCTGGTTGCCCCGTCGGTCGAGCAGGTGCTTGACCATGCCGTGCTGACGGCAGCCGACTGCATCGGCGAGGCAGCCGCTTCCGCCGTCGCGAAGATGAACAATGGTGATATCCTGCTCCTGGAAAACACCCGCTTCCACAAGGGCGAGGAAAAGAACGATCCAGAATTCACCAAGGCGCTCGCCGCAAACGGCGATATCTATGTGAACGATGCCTTCTCGGCCGCGCACCGCGCCCACGCCTCCACCGAAGGCCTTGCCCATCACCTGCCGGCCTATGCCGGCCGCACCATGCAGGCCGAACTCGAAGCATTGGAAAAGGGCCTCGGCAACCCTGTCCGTCCGGTTGTCGCGATCGTCGGCGGCGCCAAGGTCTCGACCAAGATCGACCTCTTGATGAACCTCGTGAAAAGGGTCGATGCGCTCGTCATCGGCGGCGGCATGGCCAATACCTTCATCGCCGCCCGCGGCACCAATGTCGGCAAGTCGCTCTGCGAACATGATCTTGCCGATACCGCCAAGCAGATCATGATTGAAGCCGCCACTGCCGGCTGCGCGATCGTTCTGCCGGAAGACGGTGTCGTCGCCCGAGAATTCAAGGCGGGTGCTGCCAACGAGACCGTGTCGATCGACGCCATCCCGGCCGATGCCATGGTCCTCGACGTCGGCCCGAAGTCGATCGACGCCGTCAAGGCATGGATCGAGCGCGCCACCACGCTCGTCTGGAATGGCCCCCTCGGCGCCTTCGAAATCGAGCCCTTCGATGCAGCGACCGTCGCCGCCGCAAAATATGCCGCCGAGCGCACCAAGGCCGGCAAGCTCACCTCGGTTGCAGGCGGCGGCGATACGGTCTCGGCACTGAATCATGCCGGCGTTGCCGAAGACTTTACCTATGTTTCGACCGCAGGCGGCGCCTTCCTTGAATGGATGGAAGGCAAGGAACTACCGGGCGTGGCCGTTCTCTCCCGTTAATCGATAAGGCGATTAGCCAGATATTCCAGCAGGATAGACCGCGGAGGCTAGCGCTTCCGCGGTCTTTTGCTCAAAAAGAGATAAAATTCCCGAACTTTCAAACGATTGAAATCATTTCAATCGTTTCAATGACTTAGCACTCCCTTTTTTCTCCCTATAAACTTCTGTTATCCGGGTTCTATATTATCAATTCTGCCGGGTTTCATTGTGGAGAGAACGAGATGAGCGAACGACTGGAAGACATTGCAGTGAAGATGGTTGCTGGTGGTCGGGGCCTGCTTGCAGCCGATGAATCGACCGCCACCATCAAGAAGCGTTTCGACACGATCAATCTTGAATCGACCGAAACCAGCCGGCGCGATTATCGCGAGATGCTCTTCCGCTCCGACGAAGCGATGAAGAAGTACATTTCCGGCGTCATTCTTTATGAGGAAACCCTTTTCCAGAAAGCCGCTGACGGCACACTCTTCGTCGACATCATCAAGGCTGCAGACAGCATTCCGGGCATCAAGGTCGATATCGGCGCCAAGCCAATGGCGAAATATCCGGGTGAAACCATCACCGAAGGCCTCGACGGCCTCGCAGACCGCCTCGCCAAATATTACGAAGCCGGTGCTCGTTTCGCCAAGTGGCGCGGCGTCATCGCCATCTCGCAGACCCTGCCGAGCCGCGGTTCCGTGCGCGCCAATGCCCAGGCGCTGGCGCGCTATGCGGCGCTCTGCCAGGAAGCCAGGATCGTGCCGATCGTCGAGCCGGAATGCCTGATGGACGGCAAGCCGGGCGACCACAATATCGGCCGCTGCGCCGAAGTGACCGAAGCCACCCTGCGCATCGTGTTCGAGGAACTGGCCGATGCCCGCGTCAGCCTCGAAGGCATGATCCTGAAGCCGAACATGGTCATCGACGGCAAGAATGCCCGCAAGGCTTCCGTCGCCGAAGTTGCCGAGCGCACCGTGCAGGTGCTGAAGCGCACGGTTCCGTCAGCCGTTCCTGGAATCGCTTTCCTCTCCGGCGGCCAGACAACCGAAGAAGCGACCGCCCACCTCTCGGCAATCAATTCCGGCTACGACCTGCCCTGGCTCGTCACCTTCTCCTATGGCCGCGCCCTGCAGGACAGCGCGTTGAGGACCTGGAACGGCAAGCAGGAAAACATCGCTGCCGGCCAACGCGAATTTGCGCACCGCGCCGAAATGAACAGCCTCGCCGCCAAGGGCAACTGGAAGGCCGAACTCGAAAAGGCTGCATGAGCCTTTTGATACTTGAGAAAATGAGACAGGCGGCGAACACCTTCGCCGCCGGTTTTATTCGCGCTTGCCTGTCGCTCAGGCGATTTGTCATGGCGACAAGATAATCCTTCGCCACAACCGCGGGCCTCGCTAATCATGGCGCCTCAACTATCGGAGCCGCCATGAACAGCCTGTCCTACACCACCGTCGACGTTTTCACTTCCACCCGCTTCGAAGGCAACCCGCTCGCGGTCATGGCCGACGCAAGGGGCCTCAGCGACGCGGCAATGCAGAAGATCGCCGCCGAATTCGGCTATTCAGAAGTCACCTTCGTGCTTCCTCCGGAAAATCCTCAAAACACGGCAAGGGTGCGCATCTTCACGCCGACGATGGAGATACCCTTCGCCGGTCATCCCAATGTCGGCACCGCCTATGTGCTCGGTCAGCAGAGCGAAATCTTCGGCCGCCCCATTGGCGATACGCTGCGGTTCGAGGAGAAGGCCGGTCTGGTAGAAGTCGCCCTGCAGCGCCGCGAAGGCCGCGTCACCGCAGCGACGATCCGTGCGCCGCAGCCGCTTGAAACAGGAGACACGATACCCGAAGCGGTCATTGCCAGCTGCGTCTCCATCGATCCGGCCTCAATCCGCAAAAACACCCATGCCCCGGTCTTTGCATCGGTCGGTCTGAACTTCGCCGTCGCAGAAGTCGAAAGCCTTGAAGCTCTCGCTGCGGCAAGCCCGAATCTCAATGGCTTCCAGGCGGCGGCTAGGACCACAACCGGCAGCCATGACTTCTCCCTGTTCCTCTACGTCCGCACCGCCGCTACGCCCTGGAAGATCCGCGCCCGCATGTTCGCGCCACTGGACAACGTCATCGAGGATCCGGCGACCGGCAGCGCATCGGCAGCCCTTTCCGCCTACCTCGTCTCGTTGCGTCCGGAGGCTGACATCAGCCAGCACATAACGATCGAACAGGGCGTCGAAATGGGCCGGCGCAGCGTCATCGAGCTCGGTGTCGTCAAGAAGGCCGGCTCTGTGACCGACGTGACGATCTCGGGAAGCTGCGTGCCCGTCATGAAAGGCGAGATCATCCTGCGGGACTGAACCTGCGACCTAGATCACAAAGTCGCGCGCCAGCAGCGCCACGGCCCAGATGGCAAAGGCAATCAGCGCGATCTTCCAGAAATCCATCCGGCGGCGCAGCCCCGGATAGCCGAGCGGCTTGATGATCTGGATTGCCATGGCAAGGATGAGCAGCAACGCTATCAGCTTTGTCATGGCTTTATTTTTTCCATTTATCAGAATGTCACAGGACGGACATTTTTTCACGCGAACAGAGAATATCTACTCGCCGTAAAGGCATTCCGGGGCACAATCAACATTCTTATGGACTGGGCAGATGCAGGTCTCGCCTTAGGTCCTTTTCAAAGCGAACACGCCGAGTCTGGAGATATGACAAGAAATCTGCTGTCCGTCGCTGCGCTGCTATTTGGCACGCTCTTCCTCTTCATGGGCAACGGACTGCAGGGCATTCTGCTTCCCGTACGCGGAAATCTCGAAGGTTATGCCACGACGACGCTCGGCCTGCTCGGCACGTCCTGGGCGGCAGGCTTCGTCATCGGCTGCCTTGTCGCCCCGAAGTTGGTGCGCCGTGTCGGCCATGTGCGCGCCTTCTCCGGCTTCATCGCCATCATCGCCATCATCGCGCTCGTGAGCGGCATCATCATCGATCCGGTCTGGTGGGTCGTCCTGCGCGCCGTCACCGGCTTCTCGACCGCCGGCACCTCGATGATCATCGAAAGCTGGCTGAACGAGCGGGCGAACAATGAAAGCCGCGGCGCGATCTTCTCGCTCTATATCGGCATCACCCTGCTCGGCGTCGTCGGCGGCCAGTTGATGATCCCTCTGGAAGACGTACGCACGCCGGTGCTCTTCATGATCTGCGGCATTTTCTACTGCATCGCCATGCTGCCGACGACGCTGTCGACCGCCGCCTCGCCGCAGCCGCTGAAGGCGGTGAAACTCGACCTGCCGGCGCTCTATCGCAATTCGCCCGTCTCCTGCCTGGGCATCCTGCTCGTCGGCATCGCCAACGGCGCCTATGGTACGCTCGGCGCCGTCTTCGGCGCGGGTGCCGGGCTTTCCGATACCTCGATTGCGGTGATGATGAGTGCCACCATCTTTGCCGGCGCCATAATGCAGCTTCCGGCCGGGCGCCTCTCGGACCGCATCGACCGCCGCTATGTGCTGGCGGCCATGTCAGCCATCGCGGCGCTCGCGGGCCTCCTGATCTTCGTGCTGCACCCCTCGTCCCCTGCCTTCCTGATCGGCCTCGTCATCCTCTATGGCGCGGTCGCCAATACGCTCTATCCGATCGCCGTCGCCCATGCGAACGACTTTGCCGCATCGGAGGATTTCGTAAAGGTCTCGGGCGGTCTGCTGCTTCTCTACGGTATCGGCACCGTCATCGGTCCGACGATCGGAGGTCCGGTCATGTCGATCATTAGCCCGCATGCACTCTTCCTGGTGACGGCGCTCGCCCATCTTCTGATCACCGGCTATGCCATCGTCAGAAGCCGTATTCGCGCAGCCATTCCGGCGAGCGACCGCGATGCCTATACGACGATCCCGACAGCAACATCTCCCACGCTCACGCCGCAAAGCATGTCGCTTGCCGATCGCGGCTCCAACAAGCCTCCCGAAAGCAGCGATCCTGTTGTAAAGTTCGGCTGACGAACTGAAGCATGTTGCGCAAACTGTGCAGAGGTTTTGCGATAACGACATGCCTGAAACAGAGCTAAAACGTGGAAGCGAATCCTGGAGATCGCGACACGATTTAAAGGAGGAGCGACGATGAGCTTCATGGATGACGACAGGCCGCAGAAGAAGACTGCACACGAGATCGGCTCCGATCTCTCCATGCTTTCGGTGGACGAGCTGAAGGCGCGCGTGGAGCTCTTGAAAACCGAGATCGCGCGGCTCGAAGCCGAGGCCGCCAAGAAGGCGTCCGGCCGGATTGCAGCCGAAGGCCTTTTCCGATCATAAGACTGTGAACAGGCAAATATTGAATCAAAATTACTTGTCGCAAGTCTTAAATTGGGACGATATTAATAAAAAATTAAGCTTTATAAGATATTACTCACATCGTTCAGATCTTTCTGGACCTCAGACAGTTTTCCAAGCGGTGAATTGGTCTGATTTTTCTCCCTGTTTTACCTTGAGAGCCGCTTTTGCGGCTCTTCTTTTTGCGCTGCCCTACTCCTTTCCACGAAACTGTGGAGATTAACCTTTTCTTAAGAAACGGCTTGCGCATTTAGGTTAAAGATACCATCTTGAAATCATAAAGACCGGCCTGGGAAACTTTTCCGCGGAAACCGGCGTTACCTGATAGTAGATGCGTGCAACAGGGATTCTTTAGATGTCGGAACTTGGATTGAATACGATCAGTTTTGCGGGTCGCGCTGCCGCATCCTCGCAGTTCAAGACGCTGTATGCCGAGGGCATGTCGCTCGTCGAAGAAACCGCATCCTACCTCGACGGCCAGGGCCGCGCAGCCGCTAAGGTGCTGCCGCGCATGGCCTCGGTCCTTTACGCGGCTGAATCGATGCGCCTGACCACACGCCTCATGCAGATGGCTTCCTGGCTGCTCCTGCAGCGCGCCGTCAACAATGGCGAAATGTCCCGCGATCAGGTTCTGGCCGAGAAGAACAAGGTTCGTCTCGACGGCTTCAACGTTGACCGCAACGCTCCGGGCTGGGGCGACCTGCCGGAATCCTTCCGCGATCTCGTCGAACGTTCGCTCCGCTTGCAGAACCGCATTGCCCTGCTCGACCGCGAAATCTATCGCCCGACAGAAGCTGCGATCGTTCCTGACAACCAGAACAGCGTCCAGGCCCAGCTTTCCCTGCTGCAGACGGCCTTCGGCAACAACTGATCTGATCCAGACAATTGAATGAAACCGGCTGCGGCAACGCGGCCGGTTTTTTGTTTGCTCACGCTACCTCTACATGTGCTTGTCCCAGAGGAAGAGGAGAGCCGATATGCAAAACAAAAAAGCCCAGCACAAGGCCGGGCTTTTGAATGTTCCGCCCAAGCGGAAGCGAATTAGAGGCCGAGGCCGCCGAAACGCTTGTTGAACTTCGAAACACGGCCGCCACGGTCCATCAGCTGCTGGTTACCGCCGGTCCAGGCCGGGTGCGACTTGGAGTCGATTTCGAGGTTCATGACAGCGCCTTCCGAACCCCAGGTCGAGCGGGTTTCGTACTCGGTGCCATCGGTCATGACTACCTTGATGACGTGGTAGTCGGGATGGATGCCTTCCTTCATGACAATCTTCCTGCGATGCCGGGGTTCAATTTGCCGCAGACAGTTGCGGGGAAAGAACCGATTGAATAAATGAAGCCGCAGCGTGAAGGCTACGGCTTCCCATTAGGATGCGGTGCCTATACATGAAGGGCGCCGGGATAACAAGGGCCAAGGAGCCGCAATACGCGGTCTTTGAAGGCGATCGGAGACGAATTGGCAGAGCAGGCAGAGCTTGGGGAGAAGAGGTCGCGTTCGCTAAGACCGCTCGGCAGATTGGCCCCCTATATGGCACGCTATCGCGGCATGGTCGCGGGCGCCTTGATTGCGCTGGCTCTTGCCGCCATCACCTCGCTTGCCATACCGCTTGCCGTGCGCCGGATGATCGACCACGGCTTCACACAGGCAGACGGCAGCTTCATCAACAGCTATTTCGCCATGCTGATGATCATGGCCATCGTACTCGCCGTTGCCAGCGCCTTGCGTTACTATTTCGTCATCACGATCGGCGAACGCATCGTTTCCGATCTGCGCCGCGACGTCTTTTCACACGTCACGCGGCTGTCGCCCTCCTTCTTCGACGTCAACCAGTCGGGCGAGATCGTTTCACGACTGACGGCCGATACGACGCAGATCAAATCCGCAGTCGGCGCGACGGCTTCCGTGGCGCTGCGCAACCTGATCCTCTGTATCGGTGCACTCGGCATGATGATTGTCACCTCGCCGAAGCTTTCCAGCCTCGTCATCGTCGCGATACCGGTCATCGTCTTTCCTCTGGTCGCCGGCGGCCGCTCGGTGCGCAAGCGCTCCCGCGCCGCGCAGGATACGCTGGCAGAGGCTTCCGCTTTCGCCAGTGAAACGATTGGCGCAACCCGCACTGTCCAGGCCTTCAACGCCGAAACTGCCGCAGCCGACCGCTATAGTTCGGCCGTCGAGTCCGCCTATGAGGCCGCGCGCTCCGCCGTCTCATCGCGCGCGTTGCTGACGGGCATTGCCATCACCCTCATCTTCGGCAGCGTCGTCGCCATCCTCTGGTTTGGCGCGCATAGCGTTCTCGCCGGTACGCTCTCGGCCGGCACGCTCGGCCAGTTCCTGCTCTATGCCGTCATCGCAGCCGGCTCGCTCGGCGCATTGTCGGAGGTCTGGGGCGAACTTTCGCAGGCGGCAGGCGCAGCCGACCGGCTGACCGAGCTTCTGGACGAGGTTTCGCCGATTGCCGCCCCTGTAAATCCGCAACCGCTTCCCTCACCTGCACAGGGTCAGGTGGAATTCGATAGCGTGCATTTCGCCTATCCGTCCCGCCCCGGCAGATCGGCTCTGCACGGGCTGGATTTCAGAGTGCTGCCGGGGGAAACGGTCGCGATCGTCGGCGCCTCCGGTGCCGGCAAAAGCACCGTCTTTTCGCTCCTGCTGCGATTCTACGATCCGCAACAGGGCAGCGTGAAGATCGATGGCGTCGATGCCCGCCAGGCAGATCCGGATGCATTGCGCCAACGCATCGCCATCGTGCCACAGGATGTCACCATCTTCGCAGCTTCGATCCACGACAACATCGCTTTCGGCGTACAAGGTGCTACGCGCGAGCAGGTTCGTGCCGCCGCGATTGCGGCTCAAGCCGATGAATTCATCAACAGGCTGGAAAGGGATTACGACACCGAGGTCGGCGAACGCGGCGTCACTCTGTCCGGCGGCCAGCGCCAGCGTATCGCCATTGCCCGCGCGATCCTGAAGAACGCCCCCATCCTGCTTCTGGACGAAGCGACATCGGCACTTGATGCCGAAAGCGAAACGCTGGTGCAGAAAGCCCTCGATGGCCTGATGCAGGGCCGCACCACCTTGGTGATCGCTCACCGTCTCGCCACCGTTTTGAAGGCCGACCGCATTCTCGTCATGGACCAGGGCTGTGTGGTGGAGGAAGGCACGCATCAGAGCCTGATCCGTCACGGCGGCATCTATGCGAAGCTCGCCCGCCTGCAATTCGATGCAGCCAACGAGGACCTTTTGGCCGCAGCCAAGTAGGCTGCCTCGCGTCGCATCGCGACTAAAGTCTGATCGGCACATCTCCCGCCAGCGGTTGCCTTTGCCGCAGCCTGCCCTAACCTCCCTATGCCCGAGAGTGGGATCTTTGCTGTTGAAATCTGTGGGAGGAGATTCGAATGGCGCTTTGTAGAATGACTCGTCGCATGAGCCTGGCGTTAGCCCTTGGCCTGCTTGCCGCCACTGCAGGCACGGCGGCATTGGCCCAGAGCTTTCCGGATCGCTCGATCACCATGATCGTGCCCTTTGCCGCCGGCGGCTCGACCGATGTCGTCGCCCGCATCGTCGCGCAGAAAATGTCCGACGATCTCGGCCAGCAGGTCATCGTGCAGAATGTCGCGGGTGCCGGCGGCAATCTCGGCGCCGGCAATGTCGCGCGCGCCGAGCCGGATGGCTATACGATCCTGATGGGTACCGTCGCCACGCACGCCCTCAACCCGCTGATCCTGAAATCGACACCCTACGATGCCGAGAAGGATTTCGCGCCGATCTCGCTGCTCGTGATCGTTCCGAACGTGCTGGTCGTCAATCCGGAACTGCCTGCAAAGAATGTGCAGGAACTGATCGCGCTCCTCAAAGCCGATCCGGACAAATACAGCTACGCCTCATCCGGAAACGGCACGCCGTTGCACCTTTCTGGCGAACTCTTCAAGAGCATGGCCGGCGTCGACATGCAGCATATTCCCTATAAGGGAGCGGGACCGGCGCTGAACGACGTCATCGGCAACCAGGTGCCGATCATGTTCGACAATCTGCCCTCGTCGTCGAGCCACATCAAGGCCGGTACGCTGAGAGCTCTCGCTGTGACGACGGCCGAACGCGCGCCATCCTTCCCCGATGTTCCGACCATAGCGGAATCCGGCATATCAGGATACGAGACCTATACTTGGAATGCGCTTTTTGCACCTGCCAACACACCGGCCGATGTGGTCAGCCGCCTCAACGCCGCGGCCAACAAAGCCTTGACCGATCCGGCCGTTGCCGATCGGATGAAGGAGTTCAGCGCAACGATCGTCGGATCTACGCCGGAAGAACTCGGCGCTCATGTGAAGGCCGAGCTTGCCAAATGGAAACCGGTCGTCGACGGCGCCCATATCCAGATGGAGTGACCGCAACGGGAGGGAACCGCATGCCGGTATCCCTCTTCTCTCGCGCCCGATCCAACCGGCGGCAATTGGACGCCCTGCAATTGAATTCTAATTAAGGTAGTAGAAAAGCTTACAATTCTGGGCTAGCCTTCAAAAGGCTGATGCACGATTTCAGCTTACCAGGAGGGATCCATGTACAGATTTGAAGTTTACAAGGATAAGGCCGGTGAATTCCGCTTCCGCTTCAAGGCGTCGAACGGAGAGACCATGTTCTCGTCCGAAGGCTACAAGGCGAAAGCATCCGCAATGAACGCCATTGAATCCATCAAGAAGAATTCGCCCGGCGCGGATGTGGTGGACCAGACAAAAGCGGAAGCCTGATCTGAAGCGGAGGCGACATCGTCGCCTCCAGCATCTCCTTATCGGCGTATATTCTCGCACCCATTTGCAGCGCGAACTTTTTTCGACCGCCATGTCGAAATAACGGTTGCTGAAACCTCATTGTTTCGGAACGGCCCGAGGCCGCGCCACCGGAGCGTTGCAGCCTTGGCGATTTCGGCCTTACATGCTGCCGCCCGGTCAAACGCCATCAAAGGATCAGGAGTTTCCGATGCAATACGCGCTTATCATCCGTGAATCCGCAGAAGACTTTGTCCGCCGCGGCGATCCCGCCTACCGCGACGGCTGGACGGCCTATACCAAGGCACTGGTGCAAGCCGGGATCTTGACCGCCGGTGCCGGTCTGACCCCACCTGAGACCGGCACGATTGTGCGCCGAAAGGGTGAGGACCATGATGTGCAGGACGGCCCCTACCCGGAAGGCAAGGAACAGCTCGGCGGCTTCTACGTGATCGAGGTGCCGGATCTCGATGCCGCGCTCGAATGGGCCACACGCGTTCCCGTCTCCGAACGGGGCTCGGTCGAAATACGGCCCCGGCTGCAAACAGCGTGAGGCCGTTGTGACATCAGATGCAGGCCGCGCCGCCGAAAAGGTGGCGCGCCAATCCTACGGCAAGCTTATCGCCTTTCTTGCTGCCCGCTCGCGCGATGTGCCGGCAGCAGAAGATGCCCTGTCCGAAGCGCTGGCGGCCGCTCTGCGAACCTGGCCCGAACGCGGCATTCCCGACAATCCCGAGGCCTGGCTGCTCACCGCGGCCCGCCGCAACCTCATACAGGCCGCCCGCCACCGAAATGTACGCGACAATGCTCGCAGCATGGTTACTCTGGCTTTCGAGGAAGCCGAAGAGCGCATGAACGATGTCGAAAATGCCGTCTTCCCGGATGAACGGCTGAAACTGCTTTTTGCCTGTACCCACCCGGCAATCGACAGGTCGATGCATACACCGCTGATGCTCCAGACGGTGCTTGGCGTTGACGCTAAAACCATGGCGCGGGCCTTCGTCGCCTCGCCGGATGCCATGAGCCAGCGTCTGGTGCGGGCTAAGGTGAAGATCCGCGATGCCGGCATTCCCTTCGCTATTCCCGAGCAGCACATGCTGACGGAGCGGCTGGCGGGTGTGCTCTCCGCAATTTATGCCGCCTATGGCTTAGGCTGGGATGGGCTCGATGGCGAGGAAGACAGCCGCACGGGCCTGACAGGCGAAGCTATCTGGCTTAGCCGTACGCTCACGACAATTCTGCCGGAAGAGCCTGAGGTCATGGGGCTGCTCTCACTGATGCTTTATTGCGAGGCAAGAAGACACGCGCGACGCGACATTGATGGCCTCTACGTGCCGCTAGAGGATCAGGACACCGGCCTCTGGAACGAGATCATGATGGCGGAAGCCGACGCGCTGCTGCGCAAAGCCGGTACTTTCGACTGCTTTGGTCCGTTCCAGTGCCAGGCGGCGATCCAGTCCGTCCACGTCTCGCGTCGCCGGACGGCAGCAACGGACTGGGAAGCTCTCGTCACGCTCTATCGGGCACTGATTTCCATGAAACCGACGCTCGGCGCGAAGGTCAGCCACGCAGCTGTCATCGGCAGGGTCGAAGGCGCAGCCTCGGCGCTCACTTTGCTGGACGGGCTGGAGCAACGTGCCATTGCCAGCTACCAGCCCTATTGGGCAGTGCGCGCGCATCTGCTTTCCGAACTCGGTGAAAGTGATGCCGCGGCAGAAGCCTACAGGATCGCGATCGGCTTGAGCGACAATCCAACCATCTGCACCTTCCTCACCGGCAGGCTTAAGGCCGTTATTTCTCGGTCAGCTTGAGTTCGATACGGCGGTTCGTGGCCCGCGCTTCCGGCGTATCGCCGGGCGCAATCGGCTGGAATTCGCCGAAGCCTGCCGCAACAAGCCGGTCGGCAGGCACACCCTGCGCGATCAGGAACTTCACGACAGAGATCGCGCGGGCAGACGAAAGCTCCCAGTTATCCCGGTAGCGGCCCGTGCCTGAAAGCGCGACATTGTCCGTATGCCCGTCGACGCGCAGAACCCAGTTGATCTCGGGCGGAATTTCCTTGGCAAGGTCGAGCAAGGCGGCGGCGAGCTTTGCCATTTCCGTTTGGCCATCGGGATTGAGGTCCGCTCCTCCAGATGGGAACAGCACTTCCGACTGGAAGACGAAACGGTCGCCGACGACACGGATGTTTTCGCGATCGGACAGGATCTCGCGCAGACGGCCGAAGAAGTCCGACCTGTAGCGGTTGAGTTCCTGCACGCGCGCGGCCAGCGCCACATTCAGACGGCGGCCGAGATCGGCGATTTTTGTCTGCGAGGTCTGATCCTTTTCCTCGGAAGCCTGCAGCGCTGCCTCAACAGCAGCAATCTGGCTGCGCAGCGCTGCGATCTGCTGGTTGAGGAGCTCGACCTGGCTGAGGGCACGGTCGCTGACCTGCTTCTGCTCATCGAGCTGCTGCGTCAGCGTTCCGATCTGTCGCTTTGCCGCATCCTGGCCGCCGGCGCCGGCGCTAAGCAGCGCCTGCAATCGCGTACGCTCGCCCTCAGCGCTCGCAAGCGATGCCTGCAGATTGGCGACGGAATCCTGAAGATCCTGATTGCTGCCCTTCTCGAGCGCCAGCAACTGAGTGAGCTCGTTGATCTGACCGTTCAGACGTGTCAGCACTTCATCACGGCCGCTGATTTCGCGGCTGAGAATGAACTGGCCGACGACAAAGACCGTAAGGATGAACATGATGGCGATGAGCAGCGTCGACAGAGCATCGACGAAGCCCGGCCAGTAGTCTACCGCGCGTTGGTGGCGACGGTTGCGGGCAAGAGGCATAGCTTACTTGCCCTCGCTCTTTTCGACATGGCCGGCCCGCTCGCGCGCCCGCTCGCCGCCACGATCCTGCACACCGATACGCTCGGCCAGCCGGTCGAGCGTGCGGCGCATCGCCTTTGCCTCGTCCTGCTGCACCTCGATCCAGTCGCGCAGCATCTGCTGCTCGTTGCGCATGTTCTTGACGAGGCCCTGGATGCCTTCGGCAAGGCTCGCCATGGCCGCGACCGATCGCTGGCTGGCCGGGCCACCCTCTTCGGCAACCTTGCGCAGATATTCCGACAGCGCCTTCATATCTTCGGACGAACCGCCGGAAACGCCATCCAGCGCCGGCACCGGAATGTCGGAGCCGACATCGGTGACCGAGGAGAGCCAGTTTTCCAGCTCCGTATAGAAACGGTTCTGCGCACGTCCTGCCTGCAGATCGAGGAACCCGAGGATCAGCGAGCCCGAAAGACCGAGCAGCGAGGACGAGAAAGCCTGGCCCATGCCGGAAAGCGGCATCGCAAGTCCTTCCTTCAACGTGGAAAGCACATCGCCCGTACCGTTCGAGCCGGCATCGAGCGACTGGATGACCGAGCTGATGGAGCCGATCGTGCCGATAAGACCCCAGAAGGTGCCGAGCAGGCCGAGAAAGACGAGAAGCCCGATGAGGTAGCGGGAAACGTCGCGTGATTCGTCGAGACGATTAGCGATCGAATCCAGAATGGAGCGCAGCGCCGTGGTGGACAATGCGACCCCGGACTTGCGGTTGCCGATCAGCGCCCGCATCGGCGCAAGCAGCCGCGGATTGCGGTTCACCTTGTCGGCGCTGCCTGCAGCGCGGAAGGAGTTGAACCAGCGCACTTCCGGACGAAGCGACAGCACATGATTGAAAACGAGGATGATTCCAACGGCAAGAACACCGAGGATGAGACCATTGAGGCCCGGATTATGCATGAAGGCCGTCTGTGTCTGCCGGAACAGGATGGCCGCTATGAAGCCCACGATGATGAGGAACAATAACATCGTCCAGAAGAACGACATGGGACTTGAGAGTTTGTAGGCGTAGCCACTCGTGGTCTTCTCGGTCGAGCCGAACTCGGCCACATTCACATTTTCCATAGGTTCCTCGGCCTCCGGACTAATTGCAGCCGGAGACTAGATCAACATTGCGCCGAATTGAAGTATGCCCGGTGGAAAAGCGGGACTTTGCAACAGGCTGCTTGCCCACCCGTCACCGGGTCGGAACAGGCCGCTTGACGACTTCCGTCAGGGCCTTGTGAATGTGCTCGTTGCCGGCAATGATCGCGCCGGTTTCGAGGATCGACGTGCCGCCGTCCCAGTCGGTCGCAAAACCGCCCGCTTCGCGGATGAGCAGGATGCCGGCCGCCATGTCCCAGGGCGATAGCGCCGTTTCCCAGAAACCGTCAAAACGACCGGCTGCCACATAGGCAAGATCGAGCGAGACCGCACCCATGCGACGGATGCCGGCGACCTCACCCATGACGTGGCGCAACTCGATCAGGAACTTGCCGTGATTTCCACGGCCGAGATGCGGCACACCACAGCCGATGACGCTGTCGGAGAGCACCCGGCGCGAGGCGACCCGCAGCCGGCGATCGTTCAAGAATGCACCACCGCCGCGCTCTGCGGTGTAAAGCTCGTCCGTCGCCGGGTTGAAGACGACGCCTGCCACGATCTCATTGTTGCGCTCGAGTGCTATGGAGACGGCGAAGGCTGGAATGCCGTGCAGGAAGTTGGTCGTGCCGTCGAGCGGATCGACGATCCAGCGATGCGCGCCATCGGTGCCCTTGATCTCTTCGCTTTCCTCGCCGAGGAAGCCGTAGGTCGGGCGAGCCTTGAGAAGCTCTTCCTTGACGATCTTCTCCGCCTTGCGGTCCGCATTCGAAACGAAGTCGCCCGGTCCCTTCACCGATACCTGCAGGTTCTGCACTTCACCGAAATCACGCCCCAGCGACTTACCTGCCTTGATGGCAGCCTGAACCATGACATTGAGAAGAGCTGAACGGGCCATGTGGGCATTTTCCTTGGATAATACGGGACGCGCTGTCAGGGGCGGGGTATGTCCCTGAACGCCGGAAGCGACAGCGCTGCATAGATCGGCGGCCTCAAGACCACAAAATCGCGGAAATTTCAAGGGGATTGCCGCATGGCAGGGTTGCAGCACGCACGAACAGCCCAAAATAATTCTGGACAGACCAGTCTGGAAATTCTATTGGGCCTTATGGCAAGGCACAAGGAATTCGATCGCGACATCGCACTCAAGGCGGCCATCACCGTGTTTACCGAACACGGCTACGAGGGCACGTCGACAGACGCGTTGCTGTCGACCATGAAGATCAGCCGGCAAAGCATGTATGATACCTTCGGCGACAAGCGCAGTCTCTATCTGGCAGCGCTCGATCGTTATAATTTCGACAGCGTCTCTCAACTCGTGGCCGATCTGCGCCGCGATACGACACCGTTGAAAGCTTTGGAAGAGACGCTCATCGCCTTCGCCTCCCGCCCTGAGACCGAAGCCGGCCGCGGCTGCCTCGGCGTCAGCGCCGTCTGCGAGTTCGGCCGCACGGACAGCGCGGTCTCGGCACTGACCGACAAGGCATCTCGCCTGCTCTCCTCTGCCGTTCAGGCAATTCTTGAGGAAGGCAAGAAGCGGGGCGAGGTCGCAGATGATGTCAATACCGCCGATGCCGTCCAATTTCTCGGCTCGACTCTGTCAGGCATGAAGGTCAGTGCCCGCAACGGCGCCTCTCCCGAAACGCTCCGCGGCATAGCCCGTCTAGCCATTCGAAGCCTCCGCTAGAATGCCACCGCTCCAAAACGCGATTTGCTGCACTCAATTCTAGATCAAACAGTCCAAAAAAGAAAGGAAACTACGATGTCCCAACCACTTTCCGGCAAGATCGCCCTCGTGACCGGCGGCTCGCGCGGTATCGGCGCCGCAATCGTCCGCCGCCTCAGCAGCGACGGAGCGACCGTTGCCTTCACCTATTCCGCCTCAGGCGACAAGGCGAAGACCATCGTCACGGACATTGAGACAGGCGGAGGGAAGGCGCTGGCGATCAAGGCGGACAGCGCCGATCCCAAGGCCGTCCAGACTGCGGTCGAACAGACCATTTCGACATTCGGCGGCATCGATATCCTCGTCAACAATGCCGGGATTCTTTTGCTGAACCCGGTGGAGGATTTTCCCCTTGAGGATTTCGACCGCATGTTCGCGGTCAATGTCCGCGCCGTCTTTGCCGGCACGCAGGCGGCCGCACGCCATATGAAGGCAGGCGGGCGCATCATCACCATCGGCAGTATCGTCGCCGAGAGGAGCGGTTTCCCCACCTCATCAGTCTACTCCATGACGAAGGGTGCGGTTGCCGCCATGACGCGTGGCCTTGCCCGTGATCTCGGCCCGCGCGGCATCACGGTCAACAATATCCAGCCCGGCCCGACGGCAACGGACATGAACGCGAACGAAGCCAGCCATGAGATGCTGAAACAGTTGATGGCGCTCGGACGCATCGGTGAGGATAAGGAGATCGCCAGCTTCGCAGCCTATCTCGCGAGCCCCGAGGCGTCCTTCATCACCGGCGCCAGCTTGACGATCGACGGCGGTTATCTGGCCTGATGCAGACAAGCGAACGGCGGCGCAGATGCGCCGTCATTCCATTGCTCCCGTCATTCCATTGCTCAATGTCCGAAATTCAGGACTTCTGCTGCGTGATCAGCACTTCGCGGGCGATCTGGTCGAGCGGCAGGATACGGTCGACACCGCCCTTGGCGATCGCTTCCTTCGGCATGCCGAAGACAACCGAGGTCGCCTCGTCCTGCGCGACGGTATAGGCGCCGGCCTGATGCATTTCCAGCATGCCGCGCGCACCGTCGTCTCCCATTCCCGTCATGATGATGCCCATCGCGTTCGAGCCGGCCGAACGGGCAGCGGAACGGAAGAGCACATCGACAGACGGGCGGTGACGGGAAACCAGTGGTCCGGACTTGACGGACACATGATAGCGTGCGCCCTGACGCTCCAGCAGCATATGCTTGTCGCCGGGCGCAATCAGCACGTGACCGCGCAACACCGGATCGCCGTCGGCTGCTTCCTTGACCTCGACTTCGCAAAGACCGTTGAGGCGCTTGGCGAAAGCCGCAGTGAATTTTTCCGGCATGTGCTGCACGATCACCATGCCCGGCGCATTGGCCGGCAGCGCCTCCAGAAATTCGCGCAGGGCTTCCGTTCCGCCCGTCGAAGCGCCGACGCAGACGACCATTTCCGTCGTCTTCGCCATGGCCCGACCGGTCGGTGGCGGCAGCATCGCATCGGCCGTCAGCTTCTTGGCCGGCCCTTCCGCCGAAGCCGAACGGACGCGGCCTGCAGCGCGGCGCACATTCGCAAGCCGTGCATGCGAAGCGCTCTTCACCACTTCACGGATACGCATCGCATCATCGGCCAGACTGTCGGCCGCACCGATCTTCGATTTCAGGATGACATCGACAGCTCCAGCCTCCAGCGCCTGCAGCAGCGTTTCCGAACCTGCTTCCGTCAGCGACGAACACATGACGACCGGGATGGGCCGCTGTGACATGAGCTTGCGCAGGAAGGTGATGCCATCCATGCGCGGCATCTCGACATCGAGCGTGATGACATCGGGGATCTCTTCCTGGATCTTGCGCGCCGCCATGAACGGGTCGGAGGCGACGCCCATGACTTCGATCTCCGGGTCGTCTTCCAGAACCCGTGTCAGCGTCTGCCGGACACTGGCGGAATCATCGATGATGAGGACACGGACTTTTTTGGCCATAGGACCCTCTCAGATGCGCTGGAACACCGTATTCGAAACCTGCTTCAAGGGAAGGTCGAAGCCGGTGATCGATTCCGAGTGTCCGATAAACATGTAACCGCCCTTCGCGAGGCAATCGCAGAGACGGGTGAGAACACCGGCCTGCGTCTGCTTGTCGAAGTAGATCAGCACGTTACGGCAAAAGATCAGGTGCATCGTGTCGCCGACCGGATATTTCTCGTCCATCAGGTTCATGCGGGCGAAGCCGACGCGGCTGCGCAGCTTCGGTGAGATGCGAACATCGCGTCGGCCCTGCTGCTTGGCCACCATGACATACTTCTTCTGCAGGTCGCGCGGCACCGGCGCGACCAGATCTTCCGCATAGATGCCCCGGCGCGCGGTCTGCAGCACGTCAGTCGAGAGGTCGGTCGCCAGCACACTGTAGGAGAGATCGCTACGGCCCTCGACGAATTCGGCCAGCACCATTGCCATGGTGTACGGCTCCGCGCCGGTCGAGCACGCCGAACTCCATGTACGAATGGTCCGCACACCGCTGTCGGCAAGCGTTGGAAGGGCGACCGTCTGCATATATTCGAAATGCTTGGCTTCCCGGAAGAAATCCGTCTTGTTGGTCGTCACGACGTCGATCAGATAGACGCTCTCCTGATCGAGACCGCCGTCGTTGAACAGGAAATCGCAATAGTCGTCGAAGCTCGAGTGACGCGTGGCGCGGAGACGCCGACGCAGACGGCCCTCCAGCATCGTCAGCTTCGTCGGCGGCATCTTAATGCCGCTATAGTCATAGATGAACCGTGCCAGCTTGTCGAAGTTACGCTTGCTGATCCTGTCACCCGGCAATTGGGTTTCTACCGCTGCCATACTCATAAAACGCGACGCTCCGGGTAGGTCTTGAGGGCCTTAGGCGGCCGATTGCAGGACAGAGGCATCCTCGCGCGACAGAAGCCGGGCAAGGTCGACGATGACGACGAAGCCGTTCTCACGGCGCACGACACCGGCGATGTAATCCGACCGCCAGCGCACACCGATATCGGGCGCAGCCTCGATCTGATCGCGGCGGAACGGCGTCACTTCGAAAACGCGATCGGCGACCAGGCCGAGCGTCAGAAGGCGGCTTTCCATGGGAACGTCAAGAACCAGCACCCGCGTATGCGGCGTCGGCACGGTCTTCGACATGCCGAGCTTCAATCGCAGGTCGATCGTCGGCACGCCCTGACCGCGCACGTCGCGCAGGCCGAGCAGATAGTCGGGACCATTCGGAATCTTGAATGCTTCCGCATAGTCGAGGATTTCGCGCACCACCTCCACCGGTACGGCGAAGATCTCCTCGCCCAGGCTGAAGGTCACGAATTGAGCTTCCAGAGATGTTGTTGCCATGATCAACCGCTTTCGTTGGATTCGAGCGCCCCCATTATCGGGGACGCCTGTTAACAGATTGAAAGGACCCGAATGCTCAGGCGCTTTCCTTGAATTCGGCATCCCCTTCGTCGGGGCCACCCATCGACATATCCAGCGCAAAGCCCTTGGCGCGTGCCTGCTGGGCAGCGACCGTATTGGCGGCCGCGGTCTTCTTGGCGACCGGCTTGCGGCCTCCGGTCGGAGCCGGGCTGCGCACCGTGACCTTGGCAGCCGGAGCGCGGGACAGGCGGTTGCCGGCCATGTCCACCTTGAAGAAGGCGATCGAGGCCTGCAGTTCCTCAGCCTGGGTCGCCAGCTCTTCGGAGGTCGCCGACATCTCTTCGGAGGCGCCGGCATTCTGCTGGGTCACCTTGTCGAGCTGTTGGATCGCTTCGTTGATCTGGGCAGCACCGATATCCTGCTCGCGGCAGGCGGCGCTGATCTCGGAGACCAGCTCGGCGGTCTTGCGGATGTCAGGAACCAGGCGGCCGAGCATGTCGCCGGCTTCCTGGGCTGCCTTCACCGTATCGCCGGACATGGCACTGATTTCAGCGGCTGCCGACTGGCTGCGTTCTGCCAGCTTGCGCACTTCGGAGGCGACGACCGCAAAGCCCTTGCCGTGTTCACCGGCACGCGCGGCTTCGACGGCGGCGTTCAGGGCGAGCAGGTCGGTCTGGCGGGCGATTTCCTGAACGATGCCGATCTTCTCGGCGATCGTGCGCATCGCAGCCACCGCCCGGTTGACGGCATCGCCAGAATTCTCCGCATCCTTGGCGGACTGGCGGGCGATCTTTTCGGTTTGGGCGGCATTGTCGGCGTTCTGCTTGATGTTGGCGGCCATCTCTTCCATCGAAGCGGAGGCCTCTTCAGCCGAAGCCGCCTGTTCGGTCGCGCCCTGCGAGACCTGCTCGGAGCTGGCCGACAGTTCCTGGCTGCCGGACGAGACGTTTTCTGCAGCGGCAATCGCATCGGCGACGACACCACGCAGGCGCTCCACCATCTGCTCCAGAGCGATACCAAGCGTATCCTTTTCGGAGAGAGGCTTCGGAGAGACCGTCAGGTCGCCGTTCGAGATCTGGTTGGCGATCTGCGCGGTGTTACGCAGGTTGCCGGTCATCCTCGTCATGGAATTGACCAGGTCGCGGATTTCGTCGTTGCTCTTGTGCTCGATGTTCTGTTCGAGGTCACCGATGCTGACGGCATCTGCAAGCTGGACGGCGCGCTTCAGGCCACGCGAGATGTTGAGCAGGATCCAGATCGCAGCAGCCGAGGATATGACCATCAGCCCGATCGTCATGAGGATGAGCACGTTGCGCGACTGTGCATATTGCTCGTTTGTGGCCGAGTCGGTCTCGGCGACATTGCCGGTTACCGTATCGTTCAGCTTCAAAAGGATGGCGAGAAGCTGTGTCGTAACCTGCTGGCCTTCACCCATCGAAATGACGCCGGCCTGCGTGTTGGATTCATTGGTGTTCTGCGTGGCGAGATCGGCAACACGGTCCTGAAGAGACGTCCACTTGCCATAGAGATCGCCGAATTCGCTCATGCCGCTGCGGATATCCGGATCGGGCGATGCAGCAAGACGTGCCTGCAGCATCTTGATCTGATTGCGCTGCTGGGAGATTTCGTCGACATAGCCGGCGATCTTAGTCGGATCCGTGTTGATGATTGCATCCTTCTCGGCGCGGATCGAGCGCATGACCGCATCGGAAAGATCACCGGAATCGCGCAGGTTGGCGACTGGACCGGCAACCATGACCGAGATGTCATCGTTGAGCGACGAAAGATTATAGATCGAAAGACCTGCCATCGCGCAGGTCAGGAGAACAATGAAACCAAACACCAGGCCCAGTTTCAGTTTGATGGTGAAGCGCATTTCCGAACCTCTTTTAGAATGGCTGCGGCTGTGCCGCGCAACAGGACCTCTGATAAAACGCTTCATGCGTCGCCGGCTGAGCCCGGTACAGACCGGCTTGAACATCGCCGGATGCCGGAGGGGCCACGTTGCTTCGGCCCCTCCCTTGTCGAAAACGGAAAACCCTATGCGCTTTCCCGGAAATCATCGTCCGCCGTATCAGGCCCGCCCATGGACATATCCAGGGCGAACCCCTTGGCACGGGCTTGCTGGGCGGCAACGCCGTTGGCAGGGGCCGCTTTGCCGGCTGGCTTGCGGGCTGCGGCCGGAGCCGGGCTGCGCGTGGTCACCTTGGCGGCCGGAGTCCGGCCCTGGCGGCCACTCGTCGCCATTGCCTTGCTACCCGCTGTATCAACCTTGAAGAAGGCAATCGATGTCTGCAGTTCCTCGGCCTGGGCGGCGAGTTCTTCTGACGTCGCAGACATCTGCTCGGAAGCACCCGCATTCTGCTGGGTGACCTTGTCGAGCTGCTGGATCGCCTCGTTGATCTGCGACGCACCGACATCCTGCTCACGGCATGCAGAGCTGATCTCCGCCACGAGTTCCGCCGTCTTTCTGATGTCAGGCACCAGGCGGCCGAGCATGTCCCCGGCTTCCTGGGCAGCTATGACGGTATCGCTCGACATGGCGCTGATTTCCGCTGCCGCCGACTGGCTGCGCTCGGCAAGCTTGCGCACTTCCGAAGCGACGACCGCAAAACCCTTACCATGCTCTCCGGCACGAGCAGCTTCCACTGCAGCGTTGAGTGCGAGAAGGTCGGTCTGGCGGGCGATTTCCTGAACGATGCTGATCTTCTGGGCGATCGTGCGCATGGCCTCGACCGCACGGGAAACGGCGTTTCCGCTCATCTCCGCATCCTTGGCGGACTGGCGGGCGATCTTTTCCGTCTGGGCGGCGTTATCGGCGTTCTGCTTGATGTTGGCAGCCATCTCCTCCATCGAGGAGGACGCTTCCTCGGCCGACGAAGCCTGCTCGGTGGCGCCCTGCGATACCTGCTCTGAGCTCGCCGAAAGCTCCTGGCTGCCGGCCGAAACATTCTCGGCTGCCGCAATTGCGTCCGCGACGACATCACGCAAACGCTCCACCATCTGTTCGAGCGCGGTGCCGAGTGTATCCTTGGCCGAGAGCGCCTTCGGAGAAACCGTCAGGTCGCCGGCGGCAATCTGCGTGGCAATGTCGGCGGTGGCACGAAGATTGGTGACCATGCTCTGCATGGCGATGCCGAGCGTATCCCTGCCCGAAAGTGGCTTCACCTCGACCGAGAGGTCGCCTTCTGCGATCTGGTTGGCAACATCGGCGGTAGAGCGCAGGTTATTCACCATGCCGAGCATGGCAATGCCGAGCGTATCCTTGTCGGAGAGGGGCTTCGGTGTAACGCTGAGGTCACCGTTCGAAATCTCGTTTGCGATGCCAGCGGTATTGCGCAGATTGTCCGTCATGACGTTGATCGTGTTCACCAGATCCTTGATCTCGTCGTTGCTCCTGATCTCGACCTTCTGGTTCAGATCGCCGATGGCGACGGCGCTGGCGACGTTCATGATCTTGCGCAGGCCGCTGTTGATGCCGAGCGCGATCCACAGCGCGGCAGCGAAAGCGATGACGGAAGCGCCGATGGCGATGCCGATCAGCAGGTTTCTGGTATTGCCATAGAGGATTTCCGTATCGTCGTCGGCTTGGGTCATCGATTTCTGCTGAAGCGCGACGAGCGTCGTAAAGACGTCCTCCAGTTCGGTGACGATGGCGCGAACCTCTCCACCGGAATAAGCCGTGGCCCCTGCCCTGTCGCCGCCTTCCTGGATGGAGGCAACTTTATTGGAACCTTCCATGAAACGTTTACCCAGCTCGACCAGCCTGTCCCACGTGGGCTTGCCGTCAGCAGTTGCGAGCCGTTGGCCGCCTGTCGCGAATGTAAGCATGTCATCCATGCTCTTCGCCGACTTCTCGTAGTTCTTCCTGACCGCTTCGGGATCCATTTCCAAAAGGGCATTCTTCTGCCACCTGATGGCATCGAGCTCGGCAGCTTTTGCTTCCAGAGCCAATTCCAGTCTTTTTGATGGACCTGCGATCAGGTCGCCGACGGCGGCATTCAGCGAGCTGAGACTGATAATTCCATAAACCGCGCTGCCTACCAGCAACAGTATGACGAAGCCGAACGCGGCCGCGAGCTTGAGCTTGATTGTAATACGCATCGCAATACCCCTATTTGAAAACGACGTAATAAACGTGGACCGATGGTTTCTTGTTGCGGCGTCATGCAGCAAAACATTCCGGCAGGCGAAGACAGGTCACCGAACAATTTCGCGACCTCGCGTCCGGCGTTCCTGGGCGCCGGAAACTTGTGTCAGGGGCCGCAAGCCTGCCCCCTGACGGTATTGGAGCGAGAAAGCGCTTAGGCGCTTTCGCGGAAATCATCGTCGCCAGCGTCGGGGCCACCCATCGACATATCCAGGGCAAAGCCCTTTGCGCGTGCCTGCTGGGCAGCGACCGTATTGGCGGCCGCGGTCTTCTTGGCGACCGGCTTGCGGCCTCCGGTCGGAGCCGGGCTGCGCACCGTAACCTTGGCGGCCGGCGTTCGGGACAGGCGGTTGCCGGCCACGTCCACCTTGAAGAAGGCAATCGAGGCCTGCAGTTCCTCAGCCTGGGTCGCCAGCTCTTCGGAGGTCGCCGACATCTCTTCGGAGGCGCCGGCATTCTGCTGGGTCACCTTGTCGAGCTGTTGGATCGCTTCGTTGATCTGGGCAG
>Ga0209129_1000424_pt1 | contig 32069 bp, 29 predicted proteins | sample AraplaMF_Col_mMS_FD_184257 | JGI IMG/M metagenome (GOLD analysis project Ga0209129, IMG submission 184257) | Arabidopsis root microbial communities from the University of North Carolina, USA - plate scrape MF_Col_mMS (SPAdes) (version 3) | ecosystem: Host-associated > Plants > Roots > Endosphere... | reverse complement strand
AAAGAGATCCTTTTTGCACTCTCACGGCAGGTCCGTGTGTTCGGTGGTGCAAGCATGGGGGCGCTTCGCGCGGCGGAATGTAAAGTCTTCGGAATGGTTGGCGTTGGCCGGATCTACGGCGAATATGCCTCGGGAGCGACGGTGGACGACGCCGATGTAGCGCTGCTGCATGGACCCATGGAACTTGCATATCGGGCGTTGACCGTGCCGCTGGTGAATGTCAGGTCGACACTCGATAAGCTGGAGGGCCGGCAGATGCTGACGCATGAACTTCGCGTAGCGCTTGAAGTCGCTGCGGGCGATTTGTTCTTCAAGGAGCGGACTTGGAGCACGGTTGTGGCAAATGCGGATGTTTCCGCGGATCGGCAGGAGCTCCTGTCGTTGCTGCGATCGAACGAAGTCGATCAGAAACGGGCGGACGCTCTTGCTCTGCTGGACGCTGTCCGAGTGGCGGACGATGACTGCTCGACCCCGACTGAGTTGGCGTGGCAATTCAACGAGACCTTTGTCCGCTCGGAAGAGCGATAATTTGGAAACTGCCTCCTGCAATGCAACAATAAAGTGTGTCACGGGGTTTTCACGGGCCTTTTGCGCGCACACTGAATATTCTCCCAACGGTTCGAGGGAGAACAGATATGAGTTCAGCATCGGCAAACGGATCGGTGGTATTAGACGGCAGTGAGCGATCTTCTGAGGACTTGGATGAGCTCGTCGCACTGGCGCGTATGATCGCCTACGCGAAATACGCCGCTGAAGATGCCGATCTGGTGGGGGCTATGGACTACCTTGGCATGGCGCTGAATGAGGTTCTGCGTGAAATTGGGGACGGTCCGCATGAGGGCCTGGCGGACGTGATGGCGTCCAAAGCGGCGACATGCCTGAATTGACATGAATTGAGGGGACGGTGGGGATGGGGCCGGCGCGTTGCGTCGGCCCTATTTCAATTTCTTGGAGTAGACGCAGAGCTTTTCGGAGTGTTCATAGTCGTTGCTCTTGTAGTACTCCGCAACGCCGCCCGTGCTGCGCGAGACGAGCCAAACGTGGACATAGCCCATTGCGCGCGCGTCCTCCTCCAATGTCCACAGGAGGCGGGAGCCGATCCCGGAGCGCTGATAGCGCGGTCTTATCGCTATTTCCGCAACGTGGATCCCGCGTCCCATGACAGAGGTGTGCGGCAGGCCGAAGGCGAAGCCAACGGGTCGTTCGGCATCGAACGCGGCGACCGCCAGGCACATCGGCGTCGTGGTCAGTTCGTCTATGCGTGAGATTGCGTTCTGAAGACACCACTCCTCGTGCCAGGGCGGCCTCGCGTAGGCTTCAACGATGATGTCAGCATTGAGGAGTGCTTCATCCCGGGTCACGCGTCTATAAATTATCGGCATTCATACACTGTCGCCATCACCGCGCACGACACGCTTCATGGCGCCTTCCTGTTCACTCCACCCCAGAGCGTTAAAGCATAGGCCAAACGACCCGTGTTGTGACTTCATCGTGACACGCGTTTTGCGCGAACCCCACGGCGACCTGCAAGCCATCGCTTTGTGCCGGGTCCTGCCCGGCAAAGAAAGGCGCTTCGTGAAAGACTGAGCGCCCTTTTTCCTTTTGACATTTGCTGTTGCGCGCCCGAAACAGCGTATGATCTGGCGCGAGGAGAAACCGCAGATGAACGATAATGTCATTCAATTCCGTCGACGAAAGCCGCCCCGGCCACCCCGGCCAGGCCTTCGCAAGCTCGCGATCGCCGCAGCAATTCTTGCACTGTTCGTTGCCGCGTGGGGGTATTTCACCCTGTTCAGCCCGCCGGTCTGACATCGCGTCGCGCTGGTGCCGTTGGCGTTTGACGGTGGCAGCACAAGAGCACGGCCTGATGTGCAGGCCGCATCGTTCGGCAAAACTCTCTCATCCAGGCATTTTATCTGAGGCAAGGCGCGCTACTCTTTTAAATGGAGTGGTGCGCAAAACTCGTGCGGGCCGCATAGTTTCGCCCGAAGTGCCTTGTCACGAGAACCGCACATATCGCGGAAGCGAGAGATTCCAATGAAATTGCCCGTAATTGACAATATCGATCGAAAGATTCTCCGATTACTCCAGAGCGAGGGTGATCTCAGCCACGCCGCGCTGGCCGAGCGGGTCGGGGCATCGAGCGCGTCGTGCTGGCGCCGCATCAGGGCGCTGGAGGCGGCGGGCATGCTGGGGCGGACCGTCAGGCTCGTGAGCCCCGAAGCCGTTGGTCGTGGGCTGACCGTGTTCTGCCAGGTGCGAATGAAGACGCATGATCCGGCTGCAAGAGATGATTTCGAGCGCTTCGCAGAGAGCCATGAGGAAGTACTGGAATGCTATTCGATGTCTGGTGATTGGGACTATCTGTTGCGCGTAGCCGTCGCCGATGTCCAGGACTACGAGCGTCTCCTCATGCAGGGTATTCTGACGCACCACGCAGTGGCGACATCGTCGTCGCATTTCGCCTTGAAGCGGGTGAAGTACTCCACTTCGGTGCCAGTCTGAGCCGGCCGCTTTTCTCTGGTTACTCCGGCAAGGCCTGTTGTTCCCCTCAGCGATGTTCGGACCTTGGTCCTAGGAGGGCCGGACTAACGTCCGGCGGTGATCAAGGAAAGGTCTGATGTCAACGATTGCGAATTGACGGTCGGGTCGACCCGTGGGCAAAATTGCGAAGGGTTGAGCGGCTAGCATTTCCAATGCCGCGCGGTTTATATGGGCCCCAGCCCAAGATGGCTGACAGCGCCGGCTGGCTGGATCGCGACCAGGAAAACCCTGGAATGCAAGGGAATGGTGATGCTCTCACGACGTAGCTTTGTTGTGGCTCTATGCTCGATGTCAATCGGTCTGTCGCTCGCGGCAATGCCGTTCAAGGTCGCGGTTTCGGGCGGCTCGTTCAAGCTCAGCCTCCAGACTGCCGAGGCCGCCAAAGGCGGCAACGGCAATGGAAACAGCGGCGGCAATGGCGGCGGTGGCGGAAATGGCGGCGGTGGCGGCAATGGCGGCGGTGGCGGCAATGGCGGCGGTGGCGGCAATGGCGGCGGTGGCGGCAACGGGGGCGGTGGCGGCAACGGGGGCGGAAATGGCAACGGTGGCGGAAATGGCGGTGGCAATGGTAATGGGAATGGCGGGGGAAACGGCAACGGCGGAGGGAATGGTAACGGGAACAGCGGCGGCAAGTCCAATGGTAGCGCCACGACCGGAAAAGGCTCGACGGTTGATGTTGATGCGGACAACTCGTCAATGGAGGTTCGCCACCGCGACGGCATGAGCGAATTTATCCGGAACGGCCGTTACATCATGAAGGACGCGCGTGGACGCACGATCGTCAATCGGCGGGCAACCTCAGCAGATGAAGCGCGCCTTGAATCCTTCATTCACTGATTGCCCCGCCCGTCGGTGGCATCGCGCAGCGCTATAGCCGCTTCCGTTCGGTTGGCGACCCCGAGCTTGGCCATGATCTGCGTCATGTGATGTTTGACGGTCTTTTCGTGCAGATCGAGTTGCCTTGCGACGTGCTTGTTGCTCAAGCCGGAAGCAACCAGCTGCAAAACCTGCAGCTCACGGGCGGTCAGCGCCTCCAGAGCCGATGGTGTTTTCGGTGCGGGTGAAGAGCGACTGGAAAGTAGCCGCGCAGACAGTGCCGGCGCGACATAGCTTTCACCAGCTGCCACGCTGCGGATAATCTCTGCAAGCGCCCTTGAACCGACCCCCTTCAATACATAGCCCTTTGCGCCGCTATTCAATGCCGCCGTGACATCATCGCTGGATTCGGAAACCGTAAGCATGACAATCTTTTGTGATGGTACGGTTGCCAGAATGGGAAGGATCGCGTTCAACCCACCGCCAGGCATGGAAATGTCCATGAGCAGGACATCGGGCTGGAGGGTTTCGGCGACCCTGATTGCATCGTCCTTCGTGCTTCCTTCCGCGACAATCTGAAATCCATCTATCTCGGACAGGCTCCGGGTTACCCCTTCCCTGAACAATGGATGATCATCTATGACGGCGACGCTAATTCCTGCTGTCATGACTGGGCAATCTCCTCGCTGCTGAGCGACATGCTGACTATGGTACCTCTAGCGGATGTTCGGAGCTGGAAGGTGCCGCCCAGGCTTTCAATCCGCTCTCGCAGTCCTGCAAGGCCAAGGCTGGTCGGGCCAACGTCGTCGGGGTCAAAACCGGAGCCACCGTCGGAAACGTCGATGCAGACGCGGTCACCTTCCATGCGTTGCACGACGCGTTGCTCTTTGCCGCCACCGTGACGGTAGCCGTTGTTCAACCCCTCCTGCACAAAGCGGTATACGCAGATCTTGGCCGAAGGCGAAAGATGTTCGGGCGCCTCCGCTACAGACAGTTCAACGCTTGAGCCGGTTCGCTGCTCATGCGCGCGCACACTGCGCTCCAGTATCTCCGTTAGTGTTGCGGCTTCGATCTGCGGCAACACCAGCCCGTTGCAGATGGTCCTGATCTCATGCATTGCCTCGTCCAGGCTTTCCTTGATGGCTGCAATTTCACCCTCGCGCCGGGATGCCGGTGTTGAGGGATCGATCAGCGCGTTGCTGTCCAGGCGCAATGAGGCAAATGCAACAAGCTGCGCTGGCCCGTCATGGAGATCCGCACCAATGCGCCGCAGGTGGCTTTCGTTGAGGGCTGTGGCGCGTTGGGACGCACGCTGGACGCGCCTGCGCAAGGCCTGGTTCTGGGAAAGCAAGGCTGAAAGGTCATCCACGCGCCGCCTTAGAGCATGCCGCTGATCATCGATGGTTCGGCTGCCTCTCCACGCGATCGCCGACAACACGATAAAGAATGCAAGGGTGAAGGCGGCGACGGCCATCCAGCTGTGCAATCGCGCCTCATTGAGGCTGCGCTCGAAATCATTGGCTATTTCATAGAATTCGGACACGGCGACAACCTGTCCGGACCATGGCTGCAGAACGGGGTTGTAGATTTCAAGCAGGGGTTTGCCGCTCGCCCGCTCGACCTCGTCTTCCGCATCTTCCAGACGATTGAACTGGGCGACCATCTTGCCGGAAAAAGCCGCCTTGAGGTCGTCGCTCAACTCGAAGCGCTTTCCCTGCATGGTTTTATCGTTTGAATAGAGAACCGTGCCGTCCGCGCGCCAAAGCCGGAAGGAGATCAGGCGGTTTCCAAGCGCCCCCTGCTCCAGCGTCTCGTCGAGGGCGCGGGAAACACTATCGTCGAGCTCTTGGGCCGTCAGCATGTCAGGCAGGAGGGGGGCAATCACACTGTCGACGTAGAGGGCGGTCGATGCCGCCGAGTTGCGGGTCACCGCGTCTTCGATCAGACTGCTCACGAATGCGCCGACCAAGACCATCGCCACCAGCGACACGGCGCCTCCTGTGAACAGGAACTGCCTGGCCAATGATTGCGAATTCCATCGTTTTATGAGTTCACGGGGCCGCACGAGATGTCTCGGGATCGGCCGCCAAAATTGCGTGGCGGCACTTCAGTTGTTTCGATCGTAAACTAGCTCCATCCAGCGGCGGGTCAAACGATATCGCCTCGCAGCCCCCAGGTTTCCGACCTTTGGTATCCTTTTGGCTAGGACCTAGGTCCTATCCGGTTAAGCAAAGGTCTGACCGCCATGGAGCCTGCGCGGGACGCAGGCTATCGTCGTTGTGATGTGGAACGCGGCGTGTCCGCGTCCGGCCGGAAGGCTGGCTTCTTGCCTGCCGCGAGCAGCTTGGCTTTCCGGACGTAGGAACAAAAGACGGCAAAACGGTTTTGGACCGGGAGGTTGATATGAGCATTTCAAGTATTCTTGGACGCAGCGTTATAGCGCTCACAATTGCGGTTGTACCCGCCGGTGGCGCTTTCCTGGGATTAGAGGGCATCGCCTACGCAAAGGGTGGTAACGGCAATGGCAATTCCGGAGGCGGCAACGGCAACGGAGGCGGCAACGGGGGCGGCAACGGCAACGGCAACGGGGGCGGCAACAGGGGCAACGGCGGCGGGGGGAACCACGCGGGCGGCAATTCCGAACACGGGAAGAAATCCGATACCGTTGGCTCACACGGCTCGCATGCAAAGAGTAAGGACGACTCCCGGAGAGATCACCCGACGTTGAAGTCGTTCTTCACACACGAGAAGAAGGCGGCAACGACGACCAGGACCAGAACCGCCACAACGACAAGAACGAAGGCTGCCAAATCAGAGTTTGCCGGGCTGAACTCGCTGAACAGGAATTACCACGCCTACTTGCATTCCAACGATCCGCGAATGGCGGCGGTTTCGGCCTATGTGATGGCCTATGCAGAATTCGAGGCCGAGAATGGGCCGGATGCCATCCCTACGGACCCTGCTCTTAGCGACGAAGCCCTTCGCGAAGCACTCTCGAACTTTACCAAGGGCGGCGAAGTGAGTGACGGGGCTCTCGAGCGAGCAAAGGACATCTTGGGCGTAGGGCCCGCCGTTGGCAAGATTGATCAGGTTCGTGATACTCTTCCAGTGGAGGAGCCTGCGCCGGAGCCCGTCGAAGGCGCGCCTGTGGAGGATGAGGCGCCGCCACCGCCGGTGACGGTCATCGTCGAGCAGCCCTGACTTTCAAAACTTGGCCACCGCACGGACATAACGCGCCGTGCGGTGGCCCAAAAATGCAGGTTGTACCAGCCACGAGCTCGGCAACCACTACCTAGATCGAGCCAGGGATGGCTCGGACGGGGCAGCGCCGCCGCTCTTCGCCGCCTGTTCCAAGGCGCATCGGTGCCTTCTGAACCTTCACCTTCTTGATCCGGGATTGCTTCTGTCGCGCTAAAGGCGTGTCTCTCAAGGCAGTTCTTTTCGCCGTTTGTGAACAGCTACAGGCGGAACAGTTCCTTTTCACCTTCTCATGCAAGTCGACGGCGGCCGGCCGCGGCACGGCTGGGTGAACCTCCTCCTCATATGTGCGGCCTCCGTCAGCCGACCACATAAGGGAGCCAGTGACGGGTTTGCCGAATCTCGCGAATCGAGCTAGTTCTGTAACTACGCAAAAAGAGCGAATTATCGCTGCAGAGCGAAACAAGTATTGAATTAACTGTTCATCAACCGTATCGGCGCTTAGGCTATTGGAACGAACTGAGGAAAGAATCGTGAATCGCCACTTAAGCAGCCTCGACTTCATGCAGAGCTTTTCCACCAAATTGGAGCTCGCCCTGCAAAATCTTTCGATGGCACAGTATCCACCGGATGCGCGCCGCGAGATGCGGAAATTTTCCTCGTCGGAAGTCGCAGCGCTCCTGGATGTCTCGGAAGCCTATATCAGGCAGATCGTTCTGAAGGACAAGGGTCCCTCGCCCGAGACGACGTCAAACGGCCGCCGCATGTACACGCTCGAGCAGATCCTCGAGCTGCGACTGATGCTGGCCGGAAAGGGTCGCAAGAAGTGGATGAACCCGCGCCGTGTCGAGGGCGAGGAATGCCAGATCATTGCGGTCACCAATTTCAAGGGCGGCTCCAGCAAGACATCCACAACCATTCATCTTGGTCACTACCTGGCGCTCAAGGGCTACCGGGTGTTGGCGGTCGATCTCGACCCGCAGGCGTCGCTTACAAGCCTGCACGGCGCGCTGCCGGATTTCGATCCGCGCGAGGACGAAACGCTCTATGCGGCCATTCGCTTCTCGGATCCCAAGCCGACGAAATCGCTGGTCCACACCACGCATATTGCCGGCTTCGACGTGATCTGCGCCGGGCTCGACCTGACAGAGTTTGAAACGGCTGTCGCTCTCGAGATGCGCAAGAATGGCGGCACGAGCTTCCTTCTGCGGGTATCTCAGGCCCTCGAGCAGGTTGCGGATGACTATGACGTAATCCTGATGGATTCCGCGCCTTCGCTGAACTTCCTTACACTGTCGTCGCTGACGGCTGCCACCGGCGTCATCATACCGGTCCCGGCACATATGCTGGACGTCGATTCGACGGGGAAATTCCTCGAACTTGCCTCGTCCTATATGCAGATATTGAGCGAGATGGGGAGTTCGGCCCAGTGGGATTTCGCGAAGTTCCTCGTGACGAAATTCGAAGCCAACGATCACCCGCAGGCCAACATGACTGCGTTGATGCGACAGGTCTTTGGCGAAGACCTGCTGTTGAACATGGTGACGAAGTCAACGGCTGTTGCTGATGCATTGACCTGGAAGCAGAGCCTCTATGAGGTGCAGCGTTCGCGCTTCTCGGCACCGAAAACCTATGACCGCGCAATGGAATCGATCAACGCGGCCAATGCCGAGATCGAGAAGTTGCTTTGGGCAGCATGGGGGCGCGAATGAGCCGCAAGGATTCGCGTGGCATGTTTGCAAATGTGCTCGGTCAGCTTGAGCAACCGAGCGCCGCGCCGGCCGCAAAGCCGACAACATCTCCACACCTTCTCAAGGTCGCCGCAGGCGTCAGGCAGATACAGGAAAAGGGCGAGGTTCTCGACAGGCTCCTCAAGGACGGCGACCATATTGTCGAGGTCGACCCCGATGACGTTGCTCCCTCCTCGATTCCCGACCGCTTCGATGGCGCCTATGACGATGCGGCCATTGATGAGATTGCGACGTCCATCAGGGAGCGTGGGCAGATTGTCCCTGGCTTGATCAGGCCGCACAAAGGTGATGGGCTGCCATACCAGATCGTGTTCGGAAGACGGCGTTTGGCTGCCGTCAAGATGCTTGGACTGAAGTTCCGCGCTATTGTCCGCGAACTCAGCGACGAAGAGGCAATCGTCTTCCAGGGTGAAGAAAACGCCAACAGGAATGACCTTTCCTTTATCGAGAAGTGTGCATTCGCGCTGTCACAGGAGCAGGCGGGATATCGGCGCGACGTAATCTGCGCGTCACTGGCGACAGGAAAGTCGCATGTGTCGGAGATGCTGCGGATTGCAACGGCTGTCCCCCGGGATGTTCTGTTGGCGATCGGGTCGTCGCCGGAGATCGGCCGTCGTAGGTGGATCGAGTTTGCGGATGCCTTTGCCAAGCGCCAGGACGGGGTGGTGCGCGTCAAGCAATCACTGAGCGAGGACAAGCTCGTCGCCGGGAAAGATCGCTTCGCTGTCGCATTAGGTGCGCTGAAGGCTGAGGAAGCGCCGGCTGCCGCGCGGCCTTCCGTCACCGAAATACGTGCAAATGGCTTTCTTCTGGCGACCGTAAGCTACGCGAAGACCGGCCCGAAGATGAGCTTCACCAAGGCTGTTCCGGATAGTTTCGTAGACTTTTTGAACGATCGTATGGAGGCGCTTCACAGCGAATTCGTGCAGTCAATACAACGCAAAAGCAAAGGATAACGCCGCAAAAGAAAAAAGCTCCCGAACGTTGCCGTAACGGAAGCCCTTCTCATAGGTTAGCAGCTAGAGAATCGCATTTCCGGGAATCCCTGTCAAGTGTGGGCACCAATCTGGTGAGTGGATTTCTTTTGCCTTCAACAAGGTGAAGGTGATGGAAACAGGAAGTGTGACGACGCCCTTTGGGCAGCGTCCGATGACGCTTGGCATGCTCGCGAGCCAGAAGGCAGCAAGCGAGCTTCAGGCTGATCAATCGGTCGACAAGTGGAAAATCTACAGGTCCCTGTGTGCAGCCAAGCCCTTGCTTGGAGTGACGGATCGCGCGCTTGCCGTCCTCAATGCACTGCTCAGCTTTTATCCGAAGAACGTCCTGTCGGAGGAAAACGGCCTGGTGGTCTTTCCGTCAAACGAACAGCTTTCGCTGCGCTCACACGGCATGGCGGAGCAGACGATCCGCCGCCACCTGGCGGTCCTGGTCGAAGCGGGGTTGATCATCCGCAAGGATAGCCCAAATGGCAAACGCTATGCCCGCAGGGCGAAAGAGGGTGAGGTCGCAGAGGCATTCGGCTTTTCATTGGCGCCGCTGATCGTGCGTGCCGAGGAGATCGAACGCCTCGCATCGGAAGTGGCCGCCGAGCGGCTAGATATGCGGCGACTGCGTGAGCAACTCAGCCTTTGCCGCCGCGATGTGGCCAAGCTCATTGAGACCGCGATGGAGGAGCAGCTGGCAGGAGATTGGGAAACCGCGTTCGCCTATTTCAGGGAGCTGGTAGGCTCCATACCACGTACAGCGACGGCCGAGCAGCTTTCCACTGCACTCGAAACGATGGAAACGCTGAGAGACGACATCACTAACAGACTGGAAACATTACTAAAAGCAAAGAAAACGAGCGGCAATCACGATCAAAATGAGCGTCACATACATAATTCAAACCCCGACTCTACTTTTGATCTTGAACCAGCTTTCGAAACGAAGCAGGGGGCAAACTCGGAATTCATGATTGAGCCGAAAACCGTGGCGTCGACGCGGAAACAGAAAAGTGACGCTGGACGCATAGCCAGGGTTCAGAGCCAGGCGGCCAACGATCGCCCGGACTTGAAATCGTTCCCGCTTGGGCTGGTCCTGCAGGCCTGCCCCGACATGGTGAGCTACGGCCCGGGCGGTTCGATTGCAAATTGGCGAGACTTGATGGCGGCTGCGGTCGTTGTGCGGGGAATGCTCGGTGTAAGCGAGTCGGCCTACGAGGAGGCTGCTGCGACGATGGGACCGGAGAACGCCGCCACGGTCATGGCGTGCATTCTCGAACGTGGCGGGCATATCAACTCCGCGGGTGGCTACTTGCGAGATCTCACTCGTCGCGCCGAACGAGGTGAATTCTCGATCGGTCCGATGTTGATGTCGCTGGTGCGAGCACGCGGCGGCGGAACAAGGCGGGCGGGATAGCACGTTCATGCAAGCCTGACATTGTTTCGCGGGGGGGGAGCTGTTTCGGAAAGGGAAGCGGGTGGCGGGGGTAGAAATCCGTTCTAGGCAGAGGATTGGGCCGGTCGGAAACAGCGGCGTGGGAGCGGGGAAAAAGTGGGGCCAGAAATTCTGGGTAGGCCGGTGCCTTTTCTGAAGGGGCATTAGTTGGCGTCGCAATTAAAGATGATCATCTCGGTCGAGCTTGTTGGCATCGACGGCGTGTCGCAGCGTTGCGAAATTGCCAAGGTCGACCGGTCTCTCGATGGGGCCCGTCTCAACGATTTTGGCCTCTCCCTCGAAGAAGCCAAGGAGATAGAGCGGCGCCTACAACAGGAACTGACGCAGTCTCAGACGGATCAAGCCGGCCAGCGCGATCGGAAGTGCCAAGACTGTACCGTACGATCCATTCGCTCTTTGGCTTGCCAAGTGCGTGTGCCGCGTGGTGCCGCTGTGCATGGGAAGCATCGAGACGCTGTTGAATGGTCGAGCTACCCCCGGGTTGGAGCGCATCCAAGCCGAACCGGGCTCCCGGTTGTCATTTCGAGAAGCAGCCCGTACTTGATATCTTTGTGCAGGCCACGCGGCCTCATAATCATCGAACCGTGAGCAACCGGCTGGGTAACGTTGCCGATCAGATCGAAAAGTGGGATGGCGCAGGCCCCTATCGTATCAGCCTGCCGGCAAGTCTCCCGTTTCCGGTTTCATTGATGGCGCCTATATTCGCGCGGTTCCCGGCTATCAAAGCCGGCATTTCGAGATCGCGATGGGACGCGTTGTTGCGCGAGGCCGAGCACCGCCTCAGTTTGCCGGTGCGCCGAATCACGCATGTTCTCGATTGGTCTCATCTATCGATGCGGCTGCGACACATTGAGCAGGCCTGGGGGGCATCAGGCATCTGCAAAATCCGGATGTCTATCTGCAAAGCGTTGCGGTCCATGTGCCCAGACTTCGGCATCTCCTCTGGAGCGGGTATGACCAAGAGCCAAACGAAGCCGTAAAGCAGATGCTCGCCCAATTGGATCAGCATCCCGGATTTCGCGACACCCCCGGCAAACTCATGCGCCTATACGAGCTGATCAACAATCTCGGCACTATCTGGAGCAGAACGCAGCTTCGATCGTCGGTCCGGTCAGCCGATATCCAGTTCGCCGGCTGAAAGTGCCGCCAATAGCCTCGTCAATGCCCGTGTGAATAAGAAGCGGCAAATGCGTTGGACACCAATCGGCGCTCATCGGGTTCTTCAAGTCGGAGCCGCCGTCGCGGACGGCCGTCTCAAACAGGCAAAGCTCGATCTCGCAGCCTAACCCCCAGCTTTTTCCCGCTCCCTCGATTCACAGACCAAGCCAACGCTAGTCTCAGAGGAGCTCGATGAGAGACTGCGGTCAGGATTCCGCGATAGATAAGTGCTGAAATCCTAGCTGTTCTAAGAGAGCATGTGACAACAATCGCAACGCGTCATAACGCCAGTGCTCGCGTGAGATCGTCGTGTTCGAAGGCGCTGGCCATGCGGTTGATCTCGGCCGACCGGGCACCGACGGCCATGGCTGTCTCGCGCCATGTTGAAGTCACGGTCGCGACGTCTTTGATGACTACACGTGCTTGCGCCAGCGTGAGCGCGAAATATTCGGCAGCCTGTTCGAGAAGATCAAGCGAGCAGGTGCCCTCGTCGAGGTCAATGTTCGTAGTCAGCACCCGCGCTTTAAGATCCGTAGGCACCGGATTGAGATCATAGGCGGGCGAGAGCGACCATCCGGCCTTGCCAAGCCAGAGGAAGCCGTGGTTACGCAGATGATCGTCGACATTGGAAATCAGCACATTGAAGACGACCCGCCGATAGAGCGCGTGAGTGTCCCTCTTTCCCTGGGAGCCATGCCGGGCCAGGGCGTCGACAATTTCGGGGTAACTGCCACGGTCGCCGTCCTTGGCGCCCATCATCGCCATTGCGGACAGGAATGGGATGCGGATCACGCCATCACGATCGAAGCGTCGCGATAGCATCACTGACTTGCCGGCCACTTTGACAAGTTCGTGTCGTGGAGTGGCAATGCGGGCTTGGCCGGCCAGCCGCATCGCAATCTCCTCCCAGGTTTCCATGCTGTACTCGTCCGTCTCCTTCGGAAACTTGGCGATGGAGAGATGGCCGTGTTGGTCGATGACCGACGCCTTCGGCCGCGCACCTCCGAGGGAGGAGCCGGGCGCGAAGATGAGTTGAAGGTCTTCGTCCGTTTCCTCGTCCCGGAGAATCCGCTCGGTGATCTGAAGCAGGCGGCCAAGCGCTATCAGGGCCGGCACGCCGGCTCTGACAGGCGCCTGGAAGATATCTTCGCCGACCCAGCGAAACCGCAGCGCGCCGAGCCGCGTCTCATCTGCGACCCCGAGCAGGTAGTCGCTTTCCGCGAGCGTGCGCACGGCGCGGCCCTCGCGATCGGCAAAGCGACGCTCGGCGCGCTGCATGAGGCGGCGGCCCCACGTATCTGGCGCGGAGTCGCCGATCGAGCCGAAGGTTGCTAGTCCGGCAGGAGGAGCGAAGGCGCCTCGCGTCAATGCAAGTGCCGGCTCCAGCGAGAAGCGGTGCGGATCCTCAAGCCATGTATCTTCGTACTCGAAAAGAATTGTTTCCGCGCCGCGGACGCGATTGCTCCTCGCCAATCCGATCGGGCGCGTGCGACCATGCAAATCGATGTGCACCTCGAAGTCAGCCATCGTGGGGCGATCTGGTTGGCCGCTTAAGATGAACGTGCTTGGGCAGATCGGCACTGGCCAATGCCTGTCCGATACTGTCGTTGCTGATATCGGCGATTTGCCCCAGACCTTCGAGCAGACCCAGGGCCTGAAGGACGCCAGCATAGATGCCGATGCTGACATTGGTGTCGCCGGCTTCGACCCTTTGCAGGGTTGAGCGGGATGTGAAAGCACGCTGCGCCACGACCGCCATAGGCAGTTTGCGACGGCGGCGGGCGTCGTGGATATCCGCGCCGAGCTTCCGCAGGGCGCGGCGCACGGCCGCTGGAGGGTTGTGGGGAGTAGGCATTTGAAACCTTCGTGCTACAGATTAGAAGGATATGTAGCACGAAGATTACAATGGTTCTAGCCGTGATTGGAATCTGCCGTGGCCTTTCCCGCAGTGGAAACTACCTGGGTGAGCCTGAAAAGCTAGCGGCAGGGCGTGGGCGATCTAGTGTGCCGAGTCCCCCTTGCAAGACACTGTGTTGACGCAGCCCACGTCTCTCGCTGTCGCAGGCGAATAGCTCCGCTGAGCGAGCCAGCTCCTGAACCCGTCGACATGTGGCTGTAGCCACGTGATCCGGACATCGACGCTGCGGCGATGTCTACGCTTTCGTTTTGTCATTCTGATATCCTCGATGCTTGGTCGTTCGGAGAAGTCCGACGCGTCAAGTAAATCGAAGGATTCAAGTCCCGATGACGAACATGCCGAGCCGTGGAAGGTGTTGCCGTCACGTCGTAGCGAGCCGCGGCGAATAAAGGCTGTGATCCCCAAAAGCATCAAGGTCGTGATCTGCCGAATGTCGGCAATCGCGTTGCTTGCGCACGATAATCAGACGCACGAACTGTGCAATCAGCGCGGAAGGAAGCTCGGTCCTATCTATATAAACCTGGTCGGCGTTCAGGATCGCCGACGAAGCCGAGTTGTCGGGGCGGGTATGCTGCATCGACCACTACAATGTTTTCCGGCGGCATTCGATAGCGGCCAGGAATCTGCGACACAGGCGGGAGCTTGAAATCACAACCGCCCCGATTGCGATCAGGCCCTTGGCAAGGGCTTCCGGGGAACGCTGGCCGCCAGGACAGTCGAAGAACTGGATGTCTGCAAATCGCGAGGTTCTGCTTGAGGCGAGTATAGGAACGCGTCCCTGTCAGGAGATTGGGAGGAGATACGGGCACTCGTCTGGTTCCGGAAAAAAATTGAGCAACCGCTTCATGGGCGAGGCAGTTGCCACCCGGCCTTGCCCGTGGTCTCGGGCATTCGTTGGAGCGGAAGTGGCAAGTTCCTTTGTCCTCTGGATGACTGAGCCGTGTCGTCATCAGTTCCGCGCTCCCCGTTTCGTTCCACCAGGCAATGTGGGGCCCATGGCACTGCATGAGGCGGGCCTCAGGCGGGGTCCGAGCTTTGCAGCGCGACTGCGACCGAACGGCACAGGCAGATAAACATATATTGCCAATATATCTTAAAATGGTTACGTCACCTCTGTCGACGGAACAAATTTTGGAGACCATGATGACGCAAACATTGACCGAGGCCACGAAGGCAATTGTCCGCGCAACAGCGCCTGCCCTCGCAAGTCACGGGACCGAAATCACGGCGGCCATGTATAAGCGGCTGTTTGAGAATGCCGAGGTCCGCAGCCTGTTCAACCAGTCGAACCAGGGGGAAGGCGGGCGCCAGACGAAGGCGTTGGCGCAGGCTATCCTCGCTTATGCCCAGAACATTGACAACCTGGCCGTACTCACCTCCGCTGTTGAACGGATCGCCCAAAAACACGTCGGCCTGCACATCCGGCCCGAGCATTATCCCCATGTCGCGACGGCCCTCCTGAATGCGATTAAGGATGTCCTCGGCGAGGCGGCGACGGATGAAATCCTCAATGGATGGGGCGAGGCCTTCTGGTTTCTGGCCAATATTCTGATCGAACGTGAAGGACAGATTTATAATAGTCTTCAAGCGTCCGAAGGCGGCTGGAATGGATGGAGGCAGTTTGCCGTCGTGTCAAAGCGCCGGGAGAGCGACATCATCACATCGTTCGTGCTGCGACCGGTTGATGGCGGGGCGGTGATCAGTCATCGGCCTGGTCAGTATCTGACATTCCGGTTCGATATTCCGGGTCTTCCTCCGCAGCATCGAAACTACAGCATTTCTTCTGCGCCCAATGCCGAGAGCTACCGCATCTCGGTCAAGCGAGAGACGCATGGGCTGGTATCAAGGTTCCTTCACGATCAGGTTGAGGAAGGCGCGGTCATCGAGGTTGCCCCTCCTACGGGAGATTTCCATTTGCCGACTGGGCAGGAAAGGCCCGTCGTGTTGCTGAGCGGCGGTGTCGGTCTGACTCCGATGGTGAGCATGCTGGAGACCATTGCAAACGATGGACGCGACGTTCCCGTGCATTACGTCCATGGTGCCGAGAACGGTCGTGTCCATGCGATGGGACCGCACGTCCGCGATATTGCCAAGGACCGGGAGCATCTCAAGACGACAATTTTCTACGGAAGCCCGCATGCTCAGGATCAGAGGGGCGTTCACTTCGACCACGATGGCCTCATCACGGTTGAATGGCTGGCAAGGAACACGCCGATCGCAGAGGCCGACTTCTATCTCTGCGGCCCGCGGCCCTTTCTCGCCGTCTTTGTGAAAGGGCTCGCAAAGGCCGGTGTCCCGCAGGATCGTATTCACTACGAGTTCTTCGGTCCGGCCGACGAACTCGCTGCTGCATAGGTTTTCGGAAATGCAAGGCGACCGGCGACGGCCGCCTTGCTATTTGATATACGTTGCCGATATCTTTTATGCGATTGCGCCGATTTTTCCGGGAGGATCTGGTGATGCGTTTGACCGTTTACTCCGACTACGCGTTGCGGCTCATGATGTATCTTGCGCTCAAGGGAGAGCGGCTGTCGACGATTGCGGAAATCGCTGAAGCTTATGATATTTCAAAGGCGCATCTGATGAAGATCACCCACGAACTCGGGCAAAAGGGCCTGATCGACACTGTACGAGGTCGTCACGGCGGCATGCGGCTCGCACGTGCCGTCGAACAGATCGGCGTCGGTGAGATCGTGCGGGCCTGCGAACCCGACTTTGCGATCGTGCCGTGCATGGAAAATGGTACCGAGATTGTCTGTGTCGTGCAGCCTGCGTGCGTATTGAAGAGGGCGCTCGCTTCGGCGGCTGCGGCATTTCTCGATGTGCTCGATGGCTACACGCTTGCCGACCTGACGCGACCAGCCGTACCATTGCGCCGCCTGCTCGCGCTGCCGGAGGCGGAAGCCCACGCAGGGCACTCGGGATGACAACAGGATCGCAAGGACCGATTGCTCGGCAGAAGCATTCCGGATTATATCGCCATCGTCGGACGGGACGGCATCGCCATTGCGGCGCAAGGCTGCAATAACCAGACGACACTAAGTCTCGACCACGCCGCTTCATCGATGCAGTCGTGGGAGCTTGTCGAGTGCTGCGATGCTCAGCTGGAAGGCCCGTAGCATCACCTCACCTTCACGGACCGCTGTGGCTCGACGACGTGAAACGTCTCCCGCGACATAGTTTCGGAGACGAAATTTACGCCTGGCGAGATCGCGTGATCACCAGATCTTCGGCTTCTTCTTGGCTCATGTTGAGCACCGTCCTGCCCGTTTCGTAGGTGAAGCCATTGCGCCCGAAGGCCGCCATTTCCTTTGCGCTGCGCTCCCGATCCACGTCGCCACGACGAAACGGTCCGAAGCGACGCTTGCGCGCAAAATGCACGGCTGCGAGCAGTTCATCCGCCTCATCAAGTGCTGTAATAATGACTTCTTGATCGACGCCCTTTTGTGTAAGGGCCTGAGCGATGCGCCGTTTCGACCGGCCCCTGCGAACACCAGAGCGCGTGCTGATCTCGGCATAGCGGGTATCGTTCAGGCCGCCATTGTCATAGGCGAAAGTCACGGCCGATTCTGCAACCGCTCTGAGCTGCATTTCGGTGATGTTTTCGAATTTGTGCTTCGCCTTCCGGATGATGGCATCGTACAGCTGTCTTTCGGTCATCGTTCGCCGCTCGAGCCGATAGATCGTGGAGTTTCGGGCCCAACTCAGCATCCGTGCACTGGGAACGTCTGGTGGTGCTTCATCATTGCTCACGATTCAGTCGCACCCCCGGTGCGTACCTGTGAGAGAAGCCAGGTCGTGAACGCCACGCCGAGGGCATGTTCGCGCTTACCGTCTGGCATCACGACATAATAGCTGTTTTCCGTCGCCATCGGCCGGTCAAAGACGATTTGCAGCTTTCCAGCACTCAACTCTTGTTCGATGAGATAGAGCGGTAGAAGCGCGAACCCCATCGCCATCGTAGCCGCCTCGATGATCATCGAAAACTGGTCGAACCGATTGCCGCGATAGGAAGGATCTGCGTCGACGTCGCAAAATTCGAACCATTGGCGCCAGAGTCGCGGACGTGTAGCCAGATGCAGCAGGGGCCTGCGCATGAGGTCAGCCGGGGTTGCAACCGGATCCGCTTGTAAAAGGGTCGGGCTGGCAACGGGAACGATCTTCTCGTCGCAAAGGAAGGTGCACGTCGCCCCTGCCCAGATTGGCTGGCCGTAATGGATGGCGAGATCGACGTTTTCATGCTCGAAATCGAAAGGCTCGGAGCGCGATGCTATGTCAACGAGGGAGCCGGGATGGGCAGCCAGGAAGTTCGGCAGCCGAGGCGTCAGCCAACGACTGCCGAACGTCGGCAAGGTCGCAATCGAAAGCGTCGCAGTCGCATCGGCGCCCGATGCTGCGCGGATCATCATCTCTTCTGTCTGATGGAGGAGCCGCCTTGCCTCAGGCAGGAGCCTTCGTCCGGCGTCCGACAGGATTGCCCGCTGGCGGACGCGTTCGAAGAGAAGGACCCCCAACTGGGTTTCCAGGTCCTTGATCTGGCGGCTGATGGCGCTTTGCGTCAGATGAAGTTCAAGAGCGGCGCGCGTGAAATTGCCGTGTCGGGCGGCAGATTCAAAAGACTGCAGCGTTGTCAGGTCGGGCGTCAGCTTTCGGGGCAAGGTCATTCCAAAACCGCATCATCTAAGCTTGATTTATTGTTATTCATGTACTCCACGCGCGATATGATCGCAATCCAGAATGAACTCTTCCAACTATGGCGCGTGAGGCAATAAATGTTGACCAGAAGTTTCGTTTCCTCCTGCAGCATCCGCTCTGCATTCTCGGCGGCAATGTCGGCCATGTATCGCACAGAGGTGCCTGCTTACGGCACCCTGATGGACATTGTTGCAAAGGTGAATGCGGCCACGCTTGCAGCCGATCCTGCCCTTAGGCGCAGGTTGGAAGAAACGGATTCCCTCGAGCGTGTTTCCGAAGAGCGCCACGGCGCCATCCGTCTCGGAACTGCCGACGAACTTGCGATGATGAGACGCGTCTTTGCCGTCATGGGCATGTTCCCGGTCGGCTATTACGATCTCAGCGAGGCAGGCGTGCCAGTCCATTCCACCGCTTTCCGCCCGGTCGGCGATGTAGCGCTGAAGCGCAACCCATTCCGTGTTTTCACCTCGCTGCTGCGCCTCGACCTGATTGCCGACGAAGAACTGCGCACCGAAGCCGAGACGGTCCTGCAGAAGCGTCATATCTTTACCGCTGGCGCCATCGAACTGACTGAAAGGGCCGAGCGCGACGGTGGTCTGGGCGAGGACGATGCCAAGCGCTTCGTCGCAGAAGTGCTGGAGACTTTCCGTTGGCATCATCAGGCGAACGTTGATCTTGCCATGTATAGGCGCTTGCATGATGCGCACCGGCTTATAGCCGACGTTGTCTCCTTCAAGGGACCGCACATCAATCACCTGACACCCCGCACGCTTGATATCGACGAAGTGCAGCGGCTGATGCCGGAATATGGCATTGCGCCGAAGGCAGTTGTCGAAGGTCCGCCGAGCCGTCGTTGCGCGATTCTGCTGCGGCAGACGTCGTTCAAGGCCCTCGAGGAAGCCGTCTCTTTCAAGGATGCTGGCGGGAACTGGCAGCAGGGCACGCATACTGCGCGTTTTGGGGAGATTGAGAGCCGCGGTATCGCCCTGACACCGAAGGGCCGCGCCCTCTACGACAAGCTTCTGGCGGATTCGCGCAAGGTCGTGCGCCCCGCCGCCGATGGCTCGAACGCTGCGGCTTACGAAAAAGCACTCGCCGAGGCTTTCGCGCCTTTCCCGGACAGCTGGGCCGAAATTCGCGACCAGGGTCTTGGCTACTTCAGCTACTCACTCACGCCGAAGGGCCGGAGCGCGATTGCCTCGGCTGATGCCAGTGTCGATCAACTTGTGGCGGAAGACCTCATCTGCTTCGACCCGATTGTCTACGAAGACTTCCTGCCCGTCAGTGCGGCGGGCATCTTCCAGTCCAACCTCGGGGACGAGGCTGCGCAGGAGTTTACTGCAAGCCCCAATCAGCAGCGCTTCGAGCGGGACCTCGGCGCCTCGGTTCTCAACGAATTCGATCACTATGCTGATATCGAGGCGCAATCAATCGCCGAATGCCGGGCCCTTCTGACCGCGGCGCAGGCGGCCGAGTAGGCCAACAGACCGAACCAGCAACAATTCAAAACGACAAAGAGTGCACAAATGACCATCGCAGCAAGAACAGTGAATGTGGCCCACGAAGCCGTCGGGCTTCTCGACAAGATCGGCGTCGACAAGGCGCTCTACACCGGCGGCGACCTGGCCTCCTACAGCCCGGTCACGGGCGAGCAGCTCGCTGCTTTGAAGACAGACAGCCAGGACGCGGCGGGCGCCAAGATCGACAGGGCTGCGCGTGCATTCCAGACCTGGCGCCTTGTCCCGGCGCCGAAGCGCGGTGAGCTTGTCCGCCTCCTGGGCGAAGAGTTGCGTGCCGTCAAGACGGAGCTAGGCCGACTGGTATCGATCGAAGCCGGCAAGATTCCGTCCGAAGGCTTGGGGGAAGTACAGGAGATGATCGACATCTGCGATTTCGCGGTCGGTCTTTCTCGCCAGCTCTATGGTCTGACCATCGCAACCGAACGGCCGGGGCATCGAATGATGGAAACCTGGCATCCCCTCGGTGTTGTCGGTGTCATCTCCGCCTTCAACTTTCCTGTCGCAGTCTGGGCCTGGAACGCTGCTCTGGCGCTGGTCTGCGGCAACGCGGTCGTCTGGAAGCCTTCCGAAAAGACGCCACTGACCGCACTTGCATCCCATGCCATCCTGCAGCGCGCCATTGCCCGCTTCGGTGATGCGCCAGAGGGTCTGAGCGAAGTGCTGATCGGCGACCGTGCGATCGGCGAGGTCCTGGTCGACCATCCGAAGGTGCCGGTGATTTCGGCGACGGGCTCCACGCGTATGGGACGGGAAGTCGGTCCTCGGCTTGCTCGCCGCTTTGCCCGTTCGATCCTGGAACTCGGCGGCAACAATGCCGGCATTGTCTGCCCGTCTGCCGATCTCGACATGGCGCTGCGGGCAATTGCCTTCGGGGCAATGGGTACGGCCGGCCAGCGCTGCACGACGCTTCGCCGCCTGTTCGTCCACGAGAGTGTTTATGATCAACTCGTACCGCGCCTGAAAAAGGCCTATGCCAATGTCTCTGTCGGCAATCCGCTTGAAAGCACGGCTCTGGTCGGTCCCCTGATCGACAAGCTTGCTTTCGATAATATGCAAAAGGCGATCGGCGAGGCGAAAGCCCATGGTGGCACGGTCAACGGCGGTGAGCGCGTCGCGATGCCCCACGACAAGGCCTATTACGTCAAGCCGGCGCTGGTGGAAATGCCGTCGCAGGTCGGGCCGGTGCTGGAAGAGACCTTCGCGCCAATCCTCTACGTGATGAAATACTCCGACTTCGACAGCGTTATCGAAGACCACAATGCCGTCGGCGCGGGGCTTTCCTCGTCGATCTTCACGCTGGACCTGCGTGAAGCGGAACGCTTCCTGTCAGCCGATGGATCCGATTGCGGTATTGCAAACGTCAACATCGGAACATCAGGCGCTGAAATCGGTGGCGCATTCGGTGGCGAGAAGGAGACCGGTGGTGGCCGCGAGTCCGGTTCGGATGCGTGGAAGGCCTACATGCGCCGTGCAACCAACACGATCAACTATTCGAAGGCTCTGCCGCTGGCGCAGGGCGTTTCCTTCGAGATCGAATAGGTGTTGCCATGACGATCGATGTGAAGATTGAAGAGGCGGGCTTTCGTCCCGCCTCGCGGATATCTGCCATAGGCGTCTCGGAGATCCTGCAGATCGGGGCGCGCGCCGCTGCCATGAAACGGGACGGCAAGCCGGTCATCATCCTTGGAGCCGGGGAGCCTGATTTTGAAACGCCAGACCATGTCAAGCAGGCTGCATGGGACGCAATGCAGCGCGGCGACACAAAATACACGGCCCTCGACGGCACGCCGGCGTTGAAGGAAGCAATCCGCGCCAAGTTTCAGCGCGAGAACGAAGTTTCCTTCGAAGTTGGCGAGATAACCGTTGCAACCGGCGCCAAGCAGATCCTCTTCAACGCGATGATGGCAACCGTCGATCCCGGCGACGAGATTATCATTCCCACGCCCTACTGGACGTCCTATTCCGATATCGTTCAGATCTGCGAAGGCAAGCCGGTGCTTGTCGCATGCGATGCGCAGAGCGGCTTCCGGCTGACCGCCGAGAAACTCGAAGCCGCGATCACGCCGCGGACGCGTTGGCTACTGCTGAATTCGCCGTCCAATCCGTCCGGTGCGGCCTATAGCGCCGAGGACTATCGCCCGTTGCTGGATGTACTGCTCAGGCATCCTCATGTCTGGTTGATGGTCGACGATATGTATGAGCACATCGTCTATGACGATTTTCGGTTCGTCACGCCGTTGCAGCTGGAGCCGCGCCTGCGTGAACGCACGCTGACGATCAACGGCGTCTCCAAGGCCTATGCCATGACCGGGTGGCGTATCGGCTATGCAGGTGGCCCGAAGGCGCTTATCAAGGCTATGGCCGTGGTGCAGAGCCAGGCGACGTCCTGCCCATCCTCGATCAGCCAGGCTGCCGCCGTTGCCGCACTCAACGGGCCGCAGGATTTTCTTGCCGAGCGAACGCAGAGCTTCAAGCGGCGCCGCGATCTCGTCGTTTCCGGTCTGAACGCAATTGATGGTCTCGAATGCCGCGTTCCCGAGGGCGCCTTTTATACCTTCTCCGGATGTGGCGGCATTCTCGGCCGGACTGCCCCAGGCGGCCGCAAGATCACTTCGGACAGCGAGTTTTGCGCCTATCTGCTCGAGGAGGCGAATGTCGCTGTCGTTCCGGGCTCGGCCTTCGGCCTGTCGCCGTACTTCAGGATCTCCTACGCTTCAGCGGAAGCGGACCTGAAGGAAGCCCTGGAGCGAATCGCAGCGGCTTGCAGGCGGCTCGGCTGATTGTCTGAGCGAGAGAGGGTCGCCATTTTCCCGCCACAGGGCAAAGTGAATTGAGTTTGGCTTTCGTTGCCAGGCAGACAACGCAAAAGCGCCCGGATCACTTCCGGGCGCTTTTTCCTGTCCACTTTGATCGGACGATCAGCCGGCGATCTTTTCGCCGTACGCCTTCTGCGCATAGTGGTGGCCGAAGCGGCTGTCGAGGAATGCGTCGAGACCAATATCTTCCTGGCGGATGAAACCCTTGCCAGGCAACTCGCCCTTGGCCAGCATGTCGAGCACGGCGCAGATGCTGCAGGCGGTGGTGATCTGGATCGCACTCATCATGCGGCCGGCGACAACAGCGCTGTAGACCTTGTTGGCATAGGTTTCCTGCACGAGACGGCCGTTCTTCCAACCGGACACAGTGACGAAGACGATGACGACGTCCTGCATCGTGGACGGCAAGGCGTGCTCGAGGATGTCCTTGAGAACTTCGCGGCGATGACGCAGGCCAAGGTCGCTCAGCAGTGCCTTCATGATCGCGGCGTGGCCGGGATAGCGGATCGTACGATAGTTCAGCGTGCGAACCTTGCCCTTCAGCGTCTCACACAGCGTGCCGAGACCGCCGGAGGTATTGAAGGCCTCATAAGTCACGCCGTCGAGGGAGAACTCTTCCCGCTCTTCCAGAGCCGGCACTTCGATGAGCTGGCCGTCGACGATCGCCTCGCAGGGCTCGATGTACTCGTTGATGACGCCGTCGGTGCTCCAGGTCAGGTTGTAGTTCAAGGCATTCGAGGGATACTGCGGCAAGGCGCCGACGCGCATGCGAACACTGTCGAGCTTGTCGAAGCGGCTCGCAAGATCGTTGGCGACGATCGAGATGAAGCCCGGCGCCAGGCCGCATTGCGGTATGAACGCGGTGGATGCACCGGCAGCAATGGCCTTGACGCGGCGGGTGGATTCGACGTCTTCGGTCAGATCGAGGTAGTGCACGCCGGCTTCGGCCGCAGCCTCGGCAATGGCAATGGTCAGATGGAACGGTGCGGCACTCAGCACGGCAAACTTGCCGGAAAGGAGTTTGACCAAGGCTGCGTGGTCGGCAATGTCCACTTCCGCCAGGCTGAGCGCGGCGTTGGCCTCCATGTGATCCAGCTGTTGCTTGCTGCGGTCGGCAAGCGTGACGTGGTAGTCGCCGGAATGGATGAGAAGACGGGCGATCGTCGAGCCGATCTTGCCAGCGCCGATGACGACAATGTTTTTCATATGCGTTCCCTCATATTGGTTCGAGAAATCTTTATGCCCCCTTTATTCCTGTCGGTTTGGTTGATTCACAGCGCGATAATGATAAAATCGACTGGATTTCTTTGGCATATCGCCGTCTGGATTGATCAATATGACGATGAGTGACAAGGATCGGCAGCTTCTGTCGATTCTCAGCGAAAACGCCCGGATGCCCACCGCCATGCTGGCCCGCAAACTCGGCCTGTCGCGCACGACAGTGCAGGCCAAGATCGAGCGCCTGGAGCGCGACGGCGTCATAGCAGGCTATGGCGTGCGGCTGTCGGACAACTTCGAGAGCGGTCAGATAAAGGCCCACGTGCTGATCACCCTTGCTGCCAAGGCGCTCGGACGCGTCACCCAAGAGCTGCAGGCGATTGCGGACGTCCGCTCGGTCCATTCGGTCAGCGGTAGCTTCGACATGATCGCAATCGTGGCTGCCGGCTCGATCAGCGAGCTCGATTCCGCCATCGACAAGATTGGTGATATCGACGGCGTCGAGAAAACCCTCTCTTCGATCATCCTGTCGACGCGCATCAACCGCTAAAGGGCACTTGCATCTCGCGGTCAGCCTGGATTGGCGGAAGCACTAGACGCGGTAGGTGACGGCCGCCCCGGTGAGACCAGCACCGGCTGCTGCAAGAAGAAGGGTTTCACCCTCCCTGAGAGGCCGGGCGACTGCATCCAGCGACAAGGTGAGCGGGATCGTCGCGGCGGAAGAGTTTCCGAACCGGTCCAGCGAGCAGACGGTCCGTTCGGGCCCGATCCCGAGATTGGTTGCAACCGCCTGAAATATCCGGACATTGGCCTGGTGAGGTACAAATCGGGTGATCGCTGCAGCTTCCACGCCAGCCATGTCGAGCGTCCGCTGCGAGGCGGTGCTCATCATCTCGACCGCCCGGGAAAACACCTCACGTCCGTCTCGCATCGTCATCAGATAGTCCGTGGCGGCGCGCCCCGGCGCGAAGGGCTTGTTGCTGCCGCCGGCGGCAATCGAGATCAGGTCATAGTTGCTGCCCTCGGAGCAGAGTTCAGCGCCGAGAATCCCGACCGAAGGATCGCTGGAGGGCGTCAGCACGACTGCGCCCGCCGCGTCGGCAAACAATACGCAACTGGCTCGCTCGGCCGGATTGATGCGGCGACTGAGAATATTGGCGGCAACGACAAGAACCGGCCTCCCCTGGGTGCGAACGAAAGCGTCGGCCAGTGTCAGGGCATAAAGAAAGCCGGAGCAGGCGCCGGCCAGGTCGATCGCGCCACAGTGCTCAAGTCCAAGCCTGTGTGCCACGAGTGGCGCCGTCGGTGGTAGCAGCTGATCCGGCGTTGAGGTTGCCAGGAGCATCAGGCCGACCTCGGATCGATCGATCCCGGCATTGTCGAGGGCCATGGCTCCGGCTTCGGTGGCGAGGCCGCTGAGGGTGTCGCCCTCTTCTGCCCAGTATCGGGTGCGGATCCCGGTGCGACGCTCGATCCAACCGGTTTCGAGCCCGAGGGATTGCTCGATTTCGGCATTTTCGACACAACGACCCGGAACACCGTGCCCAAAGCCTGCGATGCGCGCGGAGCGGACCTTCATCATGCTGCCGTTCCGATCAGTTCGTCAGCTGCCTCGTCTATGGCGTCATAAAGGCGATCGATTTCGGTTTCCGACACGCAATAAGGTGGCATGAGGTAGATGACGTTTCCAAGTGGGCGGATGAGGAGGTTGCGGTCGCGGAAGAAGCTGCGCAAGTGCGGTCCTATGTCGGCTAAATATCCTTCCGAGCGGACAGCCATGTCCAGCGCCGCAATGGTGCCGGTCTGGCGGACGTTCATGAAGCGCCGATCATTGGCAAAGCGTCGCAGCGCCTTCTCCTGCAGGGCAGTGAGGCGATCTATGCGCGCCTGAACCGGCTCGTTTGCCCAGATCTCCAGGTTGGCGACCGCTGCCGCGCATGCAATCGGGTTGGCAGTGTAGGAACTCGAATGGAAGAAGGTCTTGCGGCGGTCGGTGGAAACATGCGCGTCAAAGATCTCGCTTGTGCAAAGTGTGGCAGCGAGCGGCATGGCGCCCCCGGTCAGTCCTTTTGATGTGCAGAGGATATCCGGACAAATACCTGCCTGATCGCAGGCAAACAGGGTGCCTGTCCTGCCCCAGCCGGTCATCACTTCGTCTGCGATGAAAAGCACATCGTGGGTGCGGGCGATCTCCCTGAGCTTGCCGAGCAAGGATGGCTCGAACATCTTCATGCCACCGGCGCCAAGGACCAGTGGCTCAATCAACAAAGCCGCGACCTGGCCGGAGCAACAAAGGAGGTGAAAGGCATCAAGCGTCTGTTGCTCGGAGCCGGGCTCCGGAAAGGCAAGTCGATCGACGCCGAACAGCAGAGGCTCGTAGGCGGCATTGAAGACGCCCCTTTCGCCGACGGACATCGCTCCGACCGTGTCGCCATGATAACCGTGCTCCATGACCACGATCCGATCGCGGCGCCTGCCGGTGTTGTGGAAGAAGCCAAGCGCCATCTTCAACCCAACCTCGACCGCCGTCGACCCGCTGTCCGAATAGAAGACGTGCTCAAGCCCGGCCGGACTTACCTTGATCAGACCACGGGCGAGTTCTTCGGCAGGGGCATGCGTGTATTCGGCGAAGATGACCTGGTCATAACTGTCGGTCGCGCGGCGGATCGCCTCCATGATCGTCGGATGCCGATGCCCGTGGGTGACGACCCACCATGAGGAGATCGCATCAAGAATGCGACTGCCGGCTTCGTCGATCAGATAGGCGCCTTCCGTCTCTACGACCATTTTCATCGGCGGCTCGAGGCCGTGCTGTGTGAATGGATGCCATACAGGGGAGCGCGTCATGACTTTGAACTCCGAAAGACCGACACGTCGAAGCCGCGATGAAAGGCTGCCATCAGGCTGTCGTGGGTAAGGGGGTTGGTCGGCTCGAGCCGTCCCAATTCCCGGGCACCACTCATGTGGATGATGATCCTCTGGGTTTCGGCGTTTTCCTTGCCCATAAAGGCAATGCCGAAAATGGGTACACATCGGCGCTGCAGGGCTTCTACGGATAGCAGCGTATGGTTGATGGTGCCGAGCGAGGTTCTGGCGCACAGGATGACGGGTGCCTGCCAGCGAGCGAAGATATCGGCAAACAGGGTTCCTGATGTCAGTGGAACGAGAACGCCACCAGCGCCCTCAATGACAAGCGGATGCGGGAGCGCCGGCAGTTCAAGCGCGCCGGGTTCGATCGTCACGTGATCAAGCGCTGCTGCGTGGTGGGGGGATGCTGGTGTCTTCAGCCGGTAGGCCTCGGGGAGAATCCGTTCGGCCGGAACATTGCCCAGTCGGGCGACGGTTTCTGCGTCGGTCTCCTCGTCCAGTCCCGACTGGACAGGTTTCCAGTAATGCCCTTTGAGTGCGCAGGTCAATGCGGCGGCGAAAACAGTCTTGCCGATGCCGGTGTCAGTGCCGGTGACGACGAAGCGCGACGTCATTGCTGCTCCTTTCGCATGACAACGGCCAGCCTCTCGAACAGCCGCGAAATAGTCTCCGGTTCGACGTTGAGGGTGATGGAGATGCGCAAACGCGCCGTGCCCTCCGCCACGGTTGGTGGGCGGATGGGTCTGACGTCGAAACCCTCGGCCCGCAGGCCTTCGGCGATCCGCACCGCGCGACGATTGTCGCCGACAAGAATGGGGAGGATCTGGGAGCCGCTGGATTGCATCCCGATCGTCCTTTCCATCTCGCGATTGGCAAGAGAGACAAGTCCGGCGAGCTTGTCGCGTCGCTCCGGTTCATCGTCGAGGATTCTCAATGCCTCCCGAACTGTCGCAGCCATCAGCGGGGATGGTGCCGTTGAATAGATGAAGTTGCGGGCGCGATTGACGAGGAAATCGCAGAGGACCGCCGGTGCAAGGACAAGCGCGCCCGACGCACCAAGCGCCTTGCCGCAGGTGTGCAGCGTTATGCGGTTTTCTGGATGCCCCAGCTGCTCCGCCAGGCCGCGTCCTCCCTTTCCGAAGACCCCCGTCGCATGTGCCTCATCGATGACGAGGAAACCATCATGGAGCCTCGCAAGTTCGGCCAACTCGGCAAGCGGCGCGCTATCCCCGTCCATCGAGTAGAGACTTTCGACAGCGATCCAGGGTCGGCCGGTGCCGCCGGCTTTGCGCCATGCTCGGATGGCGTCGGCGACGGCGTTGACATCGTTGTGTGAGGTCGCGATCGATGCCGCCCGGCTGGCGGAAATCCCTTCATGAGCGCTGGCATGGATGAGCGCATCATGAACGATGATGTCCTGGCGCTGCGGCAAAGTTGAGAACAACGCCACATTGGCAGCATAACCGTTGGCGAAGTAGAGCGCCCGTGCTGCCCCGAAAAACGCGGCAGCCTCCCGCTCCAGCGCGTCATGCTCCGGATGATTGCCGCGTAGCAGGCGCGAACCCCCGGCCCCCACTGCCACGCCGCGGTCCAATGCAGACCGAAGCGCATCTCCTAGCCGCTGCGATTGCGCAAGACCAAGGTAGTCGTTCGAGGCGAAATCCGCGCCGCAAGCGGCGACAAGGCTGCGGCTCCGTCCCTTGCGATCAAGGCCAGCGAGCTTGCGCTCATAGACTGCAAGGCCCCCGGCACTCACTCTGCCCGTTCCAGCTGTTCGGCCTTCAATCCCAGGCGGCGAAAGAGAGCCGCGTCGTGATCCTCACCGGGATTGTCCGCTGTCAGGAGGGTTTCGCCCACAAAGATGGAATTGGCGCCCGCAAAGAAACAGAGCGCCTGCATCTCGTCCGACATATCCGTCCGTCCGGCAGACAGGCGAACGTGGGAGGCAGGCATCAGGATACGTGCCAGTGCAACCGTCCGAACGAACTCGATTGGATCGATCGGCTTGGCATTGGCGAGCTTTGAACCGGGGATCGGGATCAGCATATTGATCGGAACGCTCTCTGGCGGCGCCGGAAGATTGGCAAGCGTGACAAGCATCGAGATCCGATCTTCTGCCGTCTCGCCCATTCCGAGAATGCCGCCGGCGCAGACCTTGATGCCGGCCTGGCGGACATTGGCAAGGGTATCAAGGCGATCTGCGAAGGTCCGGCTTGTGATGATCTCGCTATAGAAGCGCTCCGAGGTATCGATATTGTGATTGTAATAGTCGAGGCCGGCATCGGCGAGCCGGGCACTCTGGCCGGGCGTCAGCATGCCGAGCGTCATGCAGGTCTCCATCCCGAGCGCCCGCACACCCTCGACCATCGCGACGATCGAATCCATGTCCCGGTCCTTGGGGCTGCGCCAGGCGGCGCCCATGCAATAGCGCGTTGCACCCCCTTCCCTCGCCTTTCGCGCTTCGGAAAGTACGCGGTCGACCTCCATCAGTTTTGAGGCCTTGAGGCCGGTCGGATAATGGGCCGACTGGCTGCAATAGCCACAGTCTTCGGCGCATCCGCCGGTCTTGACGGACAGGAGGCGGCTCATCTGTACGGCATTGGGATCAAAATTGGCTCGATGGATGCCGTGGGCGCGAAAGAGAAGGTCGCTGAAAGGCAAATTATAGATAATCGCCGCGTCGGATGTGGTTAGTTGCCCCCTGTTGCCGTTCGCTGCGGTTGGACAGTCGGTATGTGGCTGCATTTGACTAAAACCTTTTCGCTGCGGGGACGCTGAGTCGTAGATAGAAATCAAAATTATCTATAATAATTTCATACGACGTTAGGCAAGTGCGTTTTTCAGTTTGTTCGCCTGAGGAGAAATGGCGATCCGGCTCTGGTGCTCCAGCATCGGCTAGCGTCTAATTCGCTGACAGGGTTCGGCGTTTTCGGTGCCACTCTCAGAAGTCAGGCTGCATTCCAGCGCGGGAACAGGAATTGCGATCGCTCGGCCGCTGCGCGTCGTTATTGCCCGAGTTCGGAGCGCAGGCCAACGCTGAGCAGGCCAGCGCTGGAGCAGGAAACGCGCGCGGAGCAAGTGGGAACGGAGGCTAGCCGACGATTGCAAATCGCTCGCGAACGGTATGCTGCATTCGCCGCGACGGGCCGCCGATCCATTGCACATGCCGCTCCAGCGCGGTCACGGCATTCTCAACCTTGCCGGCGCGAAGGAATGCGAGAATGCTGCGGTGGTCCGTATCGATTCGCGGTTCCCAGTCGGTGAGCCAGGTGGCGAACAAGAATCGAGCGCTCGCCGCATGCAGGTCGTCAATGGCAGAAAGCAGACGCGGCATTTCGCAGGGTTCGAGGATGAGTTTGTGAAACCTGCGATTGGCCTCTTCCCAGGTGCGAACGTCGCGGGCATTGTCACCGTCGATCGTTGCCTGTTCGGCCTGGTCGAGACGCGAAGGCGTCAGGTGCTCTGCCGAGTGGCGCAGTGCAAGGCCCTCGAGGGCGGCGCGCATCTTCGCGACCTCCTGCACCTCCTTTAGATCGAAGGAGGCAACACGAACGCCGCGGCGCGGTTCGCTGACGGCAAGGCCTTGCGCCTCCAGACGACGCAGGGCCTCGCGCACGGGAACGTGCGAGGATCCGAATTCCTCGGCTATGTGGTCCTGCTTCAGTTTCGAGCCGGGCGGCAAGGCGCCCGTCACGATGCGCTCCGCGAGCGCGCGACTTATGCGGCCGGCTATCGTGTCGTCGTTATGAATAGTCATATTTTAGAGATAGTTCCTGCGCTCGATGCTGTCGAGGTGCGTATCACCGACTGCTGTGGATTTGTAGGTTGGCCCTGCAGCGGTTCCTGGCGGTTTTGATGCCATGCGGCAATGGTTGCAAATTTCCGGCACGAGGATCGGCAATGCCGGGCCCTGATTGTTTGTCCGTTGGACGCCAAGGCGGGTGACACCGCGTTAGTGACCATTTCGCGGGACGATCTCCTATTCGTCCAAAGCCATCTTGCAATGATCGTGTTGGATGCAGGGAGGCGCGAGACGGCCGAAGGGCTCCTTGTCGGATCTCTGTGTCACGGTTAGCGCTGTCGTCAGGGTCCGTCTCGCACTGCGCGGTGAAGGCTTCCTCGTTGTTTGCGGTAACCGCCGCCGGCGCAAGATGTGCGGCCCTTGCCTGTAGTCGGCGCACTCCACGCTCCTTCGGGGGGGCCGTGCCGGGCGGCGATATCGTTTCGTCCTGAAAAATGGCTTGGGCCCGCCAGATGGCGGCCTCGTGCGTAGGATCGTGGCTTCACCGTTGCGTTTGCGGTGGGTTTCTTGCCGATGAGCGGCGCTGAAACGTGGCGCCTTGGCGGGCTGACCTCCTGTGGTCACGTCGGCACTGTGGTTTGCGCGGGGTTGGTGTTGCAGCTGCTGTCGCTTGTGTGCGGGCGTCGGACTTCGCGGGTGCGCGGGCCAGGCGTGAAGGCGGCGACGTTACCCACAGGCCTTCGAGCGCCGGGCAAGCATGAAAGGGCTTTTCGCGAAGAGCCGAGGTGGCCGGCGGCAATGCGGTCGGCGCCTTCGGTGACGGTGGTTGGTGCATGCAGGATGATTGACCGTTGTCACAGGGCTCGGCTCGGAGATGAGGGGATCAGCGACTGGACTTGCCAAGTCTCTCGGCGCTCCCTGCCTGTCTGGCGCTCGCATTGGCCGGAAGATCGTCGGGGTGCAGCATCAGGGGTGCCCTGACCATCGGTTGCTCCCGCCCTCGCAAGGTCGCCGTTCAAGCAGAGTTCCCCGCGGGGAACGATGGGTGAGATGACGTGTCGTGCCGCTATCCAACGGCGCGGCGGGAAGTATCAGTTTGAAAGGAATCGTTGGGCGTTGTCGCAGGGCTTTGCTCGGACATGAAGGGATGTGCGAATGGACTTGCCAGCGCGCTGGGAGCTGTCTGCCTGTGTCGCGCTCGCATCGGCCGGAAGACCGTCGGGGTGCGGCATGAGGAGATGCACTGATCATCGGTAGCTGCCCGCCTCGCAAGGTCCCCATCAAGCGGAGTTCCCCGCGGGGAACAAGGGGCGAGATGACTTTTCGTGCCGCTATCCACCGGCGCGAGGGGAAGTGTATCGGTTCGAAAGGAACCGTTGGGCGTCTTCG
>Ga0209129_1000400_pt1 | contig 34405 bp, 36 predicted proteins | sample AraplaMF_Col_mMS_FD_184257 | JGI IMG/M metagenome (GOLD analysis project Ga0209129, IMG submission 184257) | Arabidopsis root microbial communities from the University of North Carolina, USA - plate scrape MF_Col_mMS (SPAdes) (version 3) | ecosystem: Host-associated > Plants > Roots > Endosphere... | reverse complement strand
TCTGCTCTCGACATTCTGGTGAACAACGCCGGTATTGCACCAGCACTGCCTTTGAAGCAGACAAGTGAAGCCGCGTTTGATGAAGTGATGACGATCAACTACAAGGCGCCGTTCTTCCTGATCCACGCAGTCGCCGACCACATCCGCGACAACGGCCGGATCATCAATGTCTCCACCGGATTTACACGTATCGCGGCACCGACCCATCCCGCCTATGCGGCTTCCAAGGGCGCCCTGGAGACTTTGACGTTGGCGCTTGCACCGGAGTTTGCGGCGCGCGGGATCACAGTCAATGCCGTGCTGCCGGGTGTGACCGAAACCGATATGAATGCGGAGTGGCTGGCATTGCCGGATGCACGCGCCGGCGCCGAAGCACTCTCTGTGTTCTCGCGCGTTGGAAAGGCGGAGGACGTCGCCGACGTCATCGCCTTCCTTGCATCGAACGATGCGCGCTGGACGACGGGCCAGATGATCGATGCCACGGGCGGCGCCCGGATCTGAACTGCATCAAGGTAGTTCACCTTCGAGCTGGCGAAGGCGCGGTCGAAGCCTGTCCCCTTCGGCCCTGCGGCAGGTCCTGCTAGAAGGTTGCCTGTCTCGCCAATGCTGTCTTGATCAGAAAAAGCAAACATCTGCTTGGGTGCCGTCTCCGGCGCTTGTCGAAGGCAGGTGTCAGACCTGAGCCATGCCCCCATCCACGGCTATTTCTGCACCCGTGGTAAAACTGCTCTCGTCGCTTGCGAGGAAGAGGGCAGCGGCTGCCACCTCATCAGGTCTGCCCATACGCCCAAGAGGGATCATCTTGGACAGTGCATCTCGAATTTCCAGTGAGGCGGCCGCCATCATCGCCGTATCCGTCGGTCCAGGGCTGACAACGTTTACGCGTATGCCTTTGGGAGCAAGTTCGTTGGCCCATGTGCGTGCGAACGAACGGACGGCGGCTTTGGTCGCACCGTAGACGCCATAGCCTTTGGTGCCGATACCGCCCGCGATGGAGCCAATCAGCACAATCGTTCCGCCCGGCTGCATGATGTCGACGGCGCCCTGTGCCGCAAATACGAGAGCTCGCACGTTCAGGCCGAATGTCCGATCGAAATGATCCTCGGAAATGTCTTCTAATTGTGCGTGTTCGGATAGGCCCGCATTCACGACGAGCACGTCGATGCGGCCTTGTTCCGATCGGACCTGCTCGAAGACACTCTGAAGATCGGCGCTGTCGCTGGCATCTGCCCGAACCGTTCGGATGCTGCCCATGCCGGCTGACTCAGGTTGGCTCTCGGCTCCCTTGCGGCTAGTCGCGTAGACCTGCGCCCCTTCGCCGGCAAACCTCTGAGAAATGGCTCCGCCAATGCCACCGACACCGCCGATAACGAGGGAAATCTTGTTCGCTAGTCTGTTCATGTTAACTCCATCAAGACTGATAGCGCCAAGATATATTCTCTGTACCTACGGTCAATTACGCACTATATGTAAAGCAGATATCGAGGTGTATACCGATGCCCAGAACAGACGAAGGTCCGCTCATCAAAGCTTGCTCGTCTCCTGGCCACAAGGCTGTTTCCGCCGAGACGTTGTTGGACGTTGAGAAGGCGCGGCCGGTGCTTGAGCAGATCGCTAACAAGTGGTCTGTCCTTATCCTGACTGTACTATGTACCAAACCGTCACGCTTCAACGAGATCATGCGTCGCCTTGACGGGATTACGCACAAAGCCCTCGCCGACGCGTTGAAACGGCTGGAGCGCAATGGGCTCATCCACCGTGAAGTGCTGACAACAACGACGCCGGTTGGCGTCGAATATACCATCACCTCGCTCGGTCGCTCCCTTCAGCAACCGTTCGAAGCGCTCTATGCGTGGTCCATGACCTACGGTTCCGAGCTTGAGCGCGCGCAAGAAGAATATGATCGGGGTCGAGGCTAGCGGATGCTCGGCCTGATCGCATATCACGCGCCTGCATTTACGAGATGGGCAGACACGGTCGAGATGAACGCGCGAAGACGCTGAAGACGTCTCAGGTCCCGGTGATATCCCATCCAGATATCTCGCGCCGGCGGCGACTTTGAAAGTTCCAGCCTGCGGATACCGGCGATCTGATCTCCGACTACGCGAGGCAACACGGCGATCCCGACACCTTGCCGACACATGCGCCCCTGGACGTTGCGGTTGTTCGATCGCAGGATCGGTCTCGCGTTGGGGAAACTCTTGATGAGCCAATCGATATCGGGGAACTGACCGGTCGATGTATCATGTGTAATCAGCCGGAAACCGGTTCCGTCGCCATATTTAGGAGCAGGCGAATCCTCGGCGATGTAGACGCCGTATTGGAGCGTGAATAGCCGCCGCTGGACGACATCGGCAGTGTTGAACGGAACGATACGAAAGGCGACGTCGGCCTCTCGCTGGGCGAGATTGAACAGGCGCGTGCCCGTCAGGATCTCGACGTCGATATTGGGGTAGGCGTTGGAAAAATCCGCCAGGATGGGAGGCAGCACGTAGGCCCCGAACCAGTCCGCTGATGAAATGCGCAGACTGCCTTTGAGATTCTGCTCCAGCCCCGCAAGCCGGCGCTCCATGCCCAGCGCGCCCTCTTCCATCTGCTCCGCCAGCGCGATGATCCCGTGGCCCTCCTCGGTCAGCACGAGACCGTCGGCGGTCCGCTGGAAGAGCGTGTGCCCGATCGCCTGCTCAAGTGCGCGCAGTCGCCTTCCGACGGTCGGATGGCTCGTTTGAAGAGAACGCGCGGCACCGCCAAGCGTGCCGGATCGCGCAATTGCAAGAAAGATTCTGACGTCACTCCATTCCATCAAACGCCCCTAACAAAACTGAACGCCGAGAATACGATTCTGTCACTTAAAGAACAAACCTAAACACCTAGATTTTTGTCATCGTAAAGGCGCGCCTTCTGCAGTCCCGACGACTTTCATCAGGGCGCTCAAGTGAAAGAAACGCGCCTTGGGTGTCGTGTGAACTTAACCTCGGAGACAAAATAATGAGAACTTGGCTCATAACAGGCTGCTCGAGCGGCTTCGGCCGCCGGCTCGCGCTCGCTGCAGCACAGCGCGGCGATCAGGTCATCGCCACGGCCCGCAATCTTAAAACGATCGAAGAAATGGCTGAGCCTTTCGACGGCCGCATGATCAGCTTGCCGCTCGACGTGACGGATGCGGCGGCAGCCGAGGCCGCGGCCGCAAAGGCGGTCGAGATTTTCGGCGGCTTCGACGTGCTCGTGAACAATGCCGGTTACGGACTGTTCGGCGCGATCGAGGAAGGCACGCCCGAAGAATATCGGCCGATGTTTGAGGTGAACGTCTTTGGTCTGATTGAAACCACGAGAGCCGCTCTGCCCGTCCTGCGAAGTTCAGGCGGAACGATTGTCAACATGTCGTCCGGCGCAGGCATCGCGGGCAGCGGCGGTGCCGGATATTACAATGCCGCCAAGTTCGCCGTAGAAGGGATTTCCGAAGCGCTCGCCGGTGAGCTGAAGCCGTTCGGCATCCGCGTGCTGATCGTCGAGCCCGGGCCGTTTCGCACCGATTTCCTTGGCCGTTCGATCACGATGGCGGCCAATGAGATGCCGCAATACGCCGCGAGCTCGCGTAGGCATTATCGCGCAACCAACAACGGCAATCAGGCGGGCGATCCCGACAAGGCGATTTCAGTGATCCTGCAGGCAGTCGACGCCGATGACGCTCCGCTTCATCTGCCGCTCGGCCAGATCGCGCATTCGATCGCTGAGCGAAAGCTGGCTTCCTTCCGCAGCGATATCGACGCATGGCGCGACATCACGATCGCCACCGATTTCGACCAGCCCTGAACGCTGGCCGCGAGCTTTGTTAACGTCAACATCGACTGGAAAGTGACCATGATCGCAACTCTGAAGGGGTTTACCCAGCAACTGGTGCCGGCGAATGGGATCAAGATCAACGCCGCCACTGGGGGCTCAGGCCCGCCGATCCTTCTCCTGCACGGTTGGCCGGAAACCTGGTGGGAATGGCACCATGTGATGCCGCTGCTGGCCGAGCATTTGAGCGTGGTGGCCATGGATCTGCGGGGCGCGGGTTTTTCCGACTGCCCGCTTGACGGCTATGACAAAGCGACGATGGCGCGCGACGCGCATGATGTCATGCTTGCCCTTGGGCATGAACGCTACGCAGTGTGCGGTCATGACATTGGCGGAATGGTGGCGTTGCCGCAGGCCGCCATCTATCGGGAGGCTGTCACCCACCTGGCCGTGCTCGACGTTCCGCTTCCCGGCTGGACGCAATGGGAGGCGACGATCGCAAGGCTCTGGCACTTCAGCTTCCATATGAACCGGGATCTACCCGAGCGCCTGATCCATGGCCGTGAATATGACTATGTTTCGACCTTCATGGCTGAGCGGTTCTACGATCACAGCACCTTCAATCCGGCGGACATCGAGATCTACGCGAAAGCGATGGCACTTCCTGGCCGCACGCGCGCCGGCATGGAATGGTATCGTACCCTCGCCGGCGATCATGCGGCCGCGCTGGAGTACAAGAAGCGACCGCTCGAGATACCAGTACTAGGTCTCGGCGGGGATCAGCGCTTCGGTGCGCATATGGTCCCGATGCTGAAGGAGTTCGCCAGCAATGTGACGGGCGGCTCGATTGAGCGGTGCAGCCACTATGTCGCGGACGAGCGATCGGCAGAAGTGGCGGCCGCTCTCATCGATTTCCTCAAGGCCAGCTGAAACTCTGCGGCCGCCCCGTCGCGGGGCGGATCGCGACGCTGCGGGCAAGTTGCGCCCGCACCTACCGCATTCGATCGATTAAATAAGAAAGGAAACTGTCATGACCGCACCTGTCATTCGCGGCGTCAATCATATTGGCATCACAGTGCCCGACATCGAAGCAGCAAAATCGTTCTTGGTGGAAGCTTTCGGCGGTCAGGTGATCTACCAGTCCTTCGGACCGCGGGATGCGCCGCGTCAGGGACCCGACTTCGAACGGGCTACCGGTGCTTTCCCCGGAACGGTCGTGCGCGCACAGGCGATGGTCAAGATCGGTACCGGACCTGACATCGAGCTCTTTGAAATGCATGGCCCCGCACAAGCCAAGCCGGTTCGAGCGAGCGACTTTGGGATTACTCACTTCGGTGTCTACACCGACGACATCGACGCGTCGGTAGAACGCTTTGAAAAAGCTGGAGGCACCTCTCTTACCGCGCCGCGCGCTATACCCTACGCAACCGAAAAAGGCCCTGGAAACAAGGTCTGCTACTGCCGCATGCCATGGGGCACGACGATTGAATTTATCACCACGCCCGACCGTATGGGCTATCACGACCAGACGGATCTGCGCCGGTGGCAGGACTAGGCCGAGCGTTCTTTGTTGGGGACGAGCGGCAGCGATTATCCCACCATCTCCTTGAGGCCCGATCAGGCCTTTATCATCCCGCCACGGCGGAATTAAAAGCAAAGAGCATGCTAAGCCCTCCAGCGGAAATCGGACACGCTGAAGCAGTGGCACGCGATAATCGGGGTCCAAACACGCTCGACTGTCGAAATATCTACTGCGTGGACATTCCCACCGTTGCACGTCAGGTCGAGCCCGGGTGGACTCTGTTGTAGATGGTCGCTTCGCGGGCGCCATCCGATGGCGCGGTGAGAATTCGAGGATTAAAGCGACAGGATAGCCGACACGACACAGATTAACCGTGGTCCGCAATTAAACCCTCTAAGAGGATGCTGCTGCTGGACCGATCACAACCACTACGCTACGCATTGCATGTTAGGATTTTCGCAATCATGTTTCCGACGAGGATGCATTGCCGTTTGACGCACTGAACAAGCTCTGGACCAGCGTTCGCGACTCCAGCCACGACTTCCGGGCATCGACCGAGATTTTCCCGTCACTCGATACGGACAAGCTTACCCAGACCCTGGAGGTGCGCGAAAAGGGAGACGAGAACGGCAGGGCCAATCGTCCGGCGTCATCGGCCCAGTTCCTCGATGAGGTCGAACAGCGGATCGTCGGTCGCATCGAGCAGGAAAAAGCGTCCGCCTATCAGCTGCTTGAGGATCAGTTCCAGACCTTCGACGGGCGGTTGCGCAATCTCGATTTCGAGGGACAGTTCGGGCTGATCCGGCAGGCAAACGCCTCCAGCCTTTCGGATTTCAAGGCGGAGATCGCCAGCGGCGTCGACGAACTCCACGGCTTGCGCCGCGATCTCAAGATTGCCGAGGACGAAATGAGGTCTTTCAAGAGGCAGCATCGGCTGGATCGCGCGGCAAAGGTCCCGAGTGCGGGCGCAACGAGCGTCAAGATCGCGCTGCTCATCGTTCTCGTCCTCATCGAGATCGTCATGAACGGCAACTTTCTGGCCAAGGGCAGCGAACAGGGCATCATCGGCGGCATAACCGAGGCGGTCGTCTTTGCCGTCCTCAACATTGGCGCTGCACTGCTATTCGCTTTCTTCTGCGTTCGCAATCTTGTGCACCGGTCCTGGCTCATGAAGCTCGGCGGATTGTTCGGCCTGGTCGGCTATATTGTCGTTGCGCTTGCCGTGAATATTGCGCTCGCCCATTATCGCGAAGTATCGGCCACGATCCTCGACGGGGCCGCGACCGAAGTCGTCCGCCGGATCCGCGAGAACCCGCTAGGTTTGAGCGAATTGAATTCCTGGATGCTGTTTGCGATCGGCATTTTTTTCTCGATCCTGGCGTTTATTGACGGCTGCATGCTCACAGATCCGTATCCGGGTTTTGCTGGCGTCCAACGTCGGCTGGACGAGGCGCGGCGAAACTACATTTCCGGAAAGCTTGATCTGATCGACAACCTTCGGGAAATTCGCGACGACCACAACGACAAGATCGAGGAGATCGTCAGAGACCTGAGCACGCGCCGGCAGGAGTCGGCCGCGATCATCGCCCACCGAATCCGTACGGCTGGGCTGTTTGCCGAGTACCAGGGTCATCTCGAGCGCACGGCGAATGCTGTTTTGACGGCTTATCGTGAGGCGAACCGGGCCGCGAGAAGCGAACCGGAGCCTTTGTACTTCACGAGCGCCTACACGCTGGAGCGGATTGTACCGGTCCTCAAAATCAGCGGGGAATGGGACGATCGCGTTCTGTCGGAACGCGTCCAGGTCGCCCAGGCCGAACTCAGCGATCAGATCAGGAAAATCGGCTCTGCCTTCGAGGTCGCCGTCGAGCAGTATCACAGACTGGACAATCTATTCCCGGAGGCGGGCGTTGGCGCGGAACAGGCGGCGTAACAGTCGTTCAAGGAAAGGCGGCTTTTCGACGGGTGCTGTGGTGGCGACGATTGCATTGTCGGCAGTGGCACTGGCCATGATCGGCGCTTTTGGGTGGCTGAAGTATCAGGCGATGTCCGCGGTCTCGCTCGACAAGGCCTCGCTCTGCCCGACGACGGGTCCGACCAGCGAGACCGCCGTCCTTCTTGATGTCACGGATCCGATTTCCGGCACGACGTCCCTCGATTTGAAGAACCAGTTCCAGCGGCTTGTGTCTGGCGTCCCCGTCAGCGGTGCGATCGACGTCTATGCGCTGACCGAAAAGGAAGGCGAGCTTCAAAGAACCTTCCACGGCTGCAATCCGGGCAGCGGTGATCTCGCCAACGAGTGGACCAGCAATCCGAAGCTCGTGCAGCAGCGCTGGGAGAAAGGTTTCCAGAAGCCGCTCGACGACATCGCGGGAAAACTCGGGTCTGGCGCTTCAGGCGAGTTTTCGCCGATCATGGCCGGCATTCAGCGCATTAACCTCGAAGCCTTCCAGCCTTTGCCTGCTGGCATTCCGAAAACCTTGTACATTGCCTCGGACATGGTCGAACATACTGCGGCGTTTTCCAGCTATCGCGACGGCGTTTCGATCGCCAAATTCGACAGCAGTGCTGCGCGCGAGAAATTCAGGACCTCGTTGGATGGGGTGCAGGTCAGGATCCTGGCGTTCCAGCGGCCGGGCCAAAAGTTCAAGATGGAGGACCTGGCGGCATTCTGGAAATCCTGGGTGGAGAAGAACAACGGAGAGTTCGCAGGTTTCACCCGTCTGGAGGGACTGGAGTGATGGCGTCGAACGAGACAGGAAGAACCGCATTTCGCGATTGGGCGCCTGTTGTGCTGTTTGCAGTGGTGACGATTGGGGGAATGATCTTCATCTGGACGGCGAAGCTCGCGGCTTGGTCGACCCTTGTTGTGACCGCCGTGCCCCTGGTGCTGATGGCGGTCTATTTCCTGGCATCGATCGCGCTTGCCGGTTTCCGCCTGCACAACGAGCAGGCCGGCGACAACCTCTATTACATGGGGTTTCTGTTCACCCTCTCGAGCCTTGGCGTATCGCTTTACCTGTTTGCTGGCGAGACGTCGATCGAGACGATCGTGCGCAACTTCGGGATCGCAGTCACATCGACGATCGCCGGCGTCACACTCCGCATCCTCTTCAACCAGATGCGCCGCGACCCAATCGACATCGAACGCAGCGCCCGTCACGAGCTTGCGGAAATGACGCGGCGGGTGCGAACCGAGCTCGACACGTCCGCCCGCGAGTTCTCCAACTACCGCAGGGTCAGCAACCAGATGTTGACGGAGGGCTTCGAGGAGATCGGTCGTCAGGCGGAAAAAAACGGCGAGGAAATCCGCAAGGTGATCGAATCTATCACCAAGGAGGCGATCATCCCGATCCAGGAAGCCGCGGCCAGGCTTTCATCGATCATCGGGGATCACAATCGCTCGGTGACCGATCAGGCCGCAGAAGCAAGTCGCAAACTCAACGAGACCACGGATAGACTTTCGACGATCATCGACCGGTTCGGGGTTGCGGTTGAGGGCGTCGGGACCCGTCTTGGAGAGATCAGGCCGCCCGAAGATGTGATCCGGTTCGAGTTGACCCCCACGATCGATGCCATCAGGGACATGACCGATGCCCATCTGCGGCGGATGGAGGAGGTGATGGCGCAGACGCGCTTGCAGACTGTTACGGTGGACGACGCGCTCAGGCCACTGAGCAGCATCGACAGCAAACTCGATCGCATCGCCGAAGCTCTCGAGCGTGACCGGAACGGTTCGTCGTCGTCCAGCCTTGCGAGAATCCCAGAGGTTGTCGAGGATATAGTGGCGGGCGAGGACAAGACCGTGGATACAGAACCGGTGTCGGTGGCTCCTGAAAGGACGAAAGCCAATCCAGCGCCGGGCGAGCCGAAGCGACGGTTGTTCAAATGGTGACAAGGGCAAGCGCAGGTCCAAAGCTGGAACACAAGGGCTATAACCGCGGCCTCATTCTGGGGCTGACGATGGCAGAATCCATGCTTCTGCTGGTCTTCTGCCTGCTGCTGGTCGCGGCCGCCATGATCACGGCCGAACGCAGGCACCGGATGGACGCCGAGCAACGGCTCGCCCAGCTGGAACAGCAGAACAAGGAACTTTCCGCCCAGCTTGTCGAGGCACAGTCCAAGCTGGGCGCGAACATGTCGGCAGCCGATCGGGTCAAATTCGAGAGCGAATGGCGCGAGCTCGTCTCTGCCCGACAGATCATAGACAGGCTGAAAATGAATGATGCGAGCCCCGCTGATCTCGCCAAGCTTGCGGCGGTCGGAAAGGTGCTGGTGGCGAATAATATCCCGCTCGACCAGGCTCGTGACCGGCTCGAACAGCTGTTACACGGTCAGATCGAACCCCATGAGTGGCCACCGATCATCAACCTTTCCGAAGCCGGCGGCTATTATTTCACGTCAGGTAGCGCCGCATTGACACCGGAGTTCGAAGACAGGCTTGAGACATCGATCGCCGACCAGATCGCCGACAATCTTGAGCGCTACAAGGTCGATGTGATCGAGGTGATCGGACATACGGACGAACAGCGCCTTTCCAGGAGCATGTCCAATCTCGACGACGCATCGATCGAAGTGATCGACGGCGCGCTTCCGGTCGAGACGCTTCAGCCAGCCGACAACGCCGGGCTCGGTCTCGCGCGGGCGATCGCCGTTGCAAATATCCTAAAGGCAAATCCGAAGCTGAAGGACGTGACCGTCTTGCCGATGTCAGCTGCGCAGCTGGTCATTCCCGGCGACACGCTCACCAGTGGACGGGCCGGAAACGTCAAGGAACGGCGTCGTATCGAGATCAGGATCAGGCGTCGCGCCGAATCCCTGCAGCCCTGACTTGGGCCAATCTTGGCTTTCGGTGGGGCGAGTGACAATGGCGGCTCGTAACGTAGACTTGGCCGCTCGTCCATCGCGGCATCGCTCGCCAAACCACCAAGGCGGTGCTGCTATCTCCAAAACCGCTTCGTATCGAGCACCTCATCGACCGACGCTTGCGCCCTATGGATCAACGCCTCCTTGTCTGCATGGGAAAGGACCGAATCCTTCGCCGGGTGGTCCGATAGACCGTGCTTCTGCAGTACATCGGGGCCGGTCGCAAGATCGTTCAGGCTGCCAAGATCATCCTGAAGCAGTTCCATCGCAGCGAGGAATTTCCTGTGTCGACGGGCGCCTCGTCTGTCGTCGAACAGCGATGCGAAGAATTCCGCCGCATACCGGAACTTCTTCGCGTCCTTGCGAACCTCGTGACGGTGCTCGTCGTCCATCTTCGCCAGCGCTTGCCCGCCCTTCTTTATCCGTTTGCGCAGCTTGTCGAGCGCGCGCGCTGCAAAATCACGAGCGCCAGGTATGTCTCCGGAAGAATACTCCCTGCTCCAGAGCCATTCTATCAGGCCGAGCATCAGGGCCCGTGACCTCGGAGAATTCAATGCTTCAATTGCATCCCGGTAGACGACGTCCCTGGCTGACTTGAGCTTGAGGACAAGGTCGGCATCCTCTGCCTTGGCGAGCAGGACGTCGACGTTTCGCGCCTCCCCGAGCGCAGCGGCGATCCATCGCAGGTCTTCCTTGAGCCTAAGCGCTTCGTCGCTCGGGATGAGCTCCCTGAAAAGGGAGAAAGCCGACCGCAGCCGTCGAAGAGCGACGCGGGCCTGATGCAGCGCCTCCGAGTTCCGCTTCTGGAGGAGCACGTCCTCATTCAATCGGAATTGCCGGACACAGGAAACGGCGATCGCTTGGAATGCCGCAGCCGCATTCATGTCCGGGTCGAGATGGATAGGTTCTGACTTGAAGACCAGTTTCTGAGCTTCGACGAGCGCGAAGCCTCGCTCAGCCTTCGAGCGCACGCCAAACCGGAAGCCCGTGACGGCGTCGATCCTTCGCGCGAAGACGAAAAGGTCGCTCGGGTTTCCGTCTTTAAGTTCGACCTCGACCTCGCGGATCGGGGAGCGACGGTCGCCGGCGACAACCTCTCCTTGATCGACAACGACTTCGAAGCGCGAGCCGTTCTCCTCGATATCCCATTGCCGCCGTTCAACCACGACGTCGAACACCGGTTCCAGTTTGAGCTCGCTGCCGAACTCGCCGGCGAGGGGACTGGTATGATCGACGACGGGCTCGTCTCGGTTGACGGGCGTTTCCCACTCCGACCGCGCAAACAGTGAGCGTGCGGGTCCGGTGGCTTTGACGGTCTGCATGCGCGCTTCGCCGACCTTACGGATGCGAAGCGTGCATCCTTCCCGCCAAAGCCTGCGATCCGGGGTATCGAAGTATGTTGATCGCTGCTCGATAATCCGTCCGGCCTCGCCTAGCAGATGGGAACCAACAAGGCGCTCGAGAGCTTCCTCCGAAAGATCGATCTTCAATTCGGTTTCTGACGACAAAGATGAACTCCGGTTGATAGTGGAAGCTGTTAAACGCCGACCTACCTGTCGTAGTTCGGTGCCACATCGTTTTGATGAAACGTAGGAAGAAGTCGAAAACATGCTCGCGGACAACCCGCTCATTTCCTCGACACCGACGGCAAGGTCCCGGGTCGCGCAGGCTGGAGCCATCTGCTATCGTCGCAACGGCAAGCGCGTGCTTTGCATCCTTTTGATCGGCAGCCAAAGAAATGGTCGCTGGGGCTTACCCAAGGGCCATCTCGTTGCCGTTCGCCTCCTCGAGGCCACCGGACTTTCTACGGAATTCCCCGAGAAGACGGTGCGCAGGCAGAAATGGTGTTCACTTAAGGTCGCCGTCGGCGAGGAAAGCCAGCCGGGCCTGCGGGCCTTGCTCGCAAAGCTGGAAGCGGTCGCCTCTTGAAGATCGGTTTTTCCAGATCCCTGTCGAGGGCGATACGGTCACAAAAGAAGATTGTCAGGCTCGTCGAAGCCGTTCTGCAGCCGCCGCGCCGGCGGCGAACGCGCAAGGCGCCGCAACGGCTCGAGACGATCGTGGGCTTCGGCAGCAATCCGGGACGGCTCGTGATGAAATTTTTCGCGCCGCCCAAGCTGCCTGAGCGCCCGCCGGTGGTGGTCGTGCTTCACGGGTGCGGCCAGACGCCCGAGAGCCTGGACGCTGCGAGCGGCTTTTCCCGTCTCGCAAGAGAAAAGGGCTTCGTCGTCGTCTATCCCGAGCAGTCGAAGAGCAACAATCCGCACGGCTGCTTCAACTGGTTTCGGCCGAGCTCTGTCGCCCGCGATCGTGGCGAGCTGCTCTCCGTAAGGCAGATGATCGAACACGCGGGCAAGCGTTATGGTGTCGATCGGAAACGGGTCTTCGTTGTCGGCCTTTCGGCAGGCGGAGCAATGACCGCAGTCTTGGTGGCTACCTATCCCGATCTTTTTGCAGGCGCAGCGATCGTCGCCGGAATGCCGGTCGGCGCTGCTCGCGAGGCGATGTCGGCTCTTCGCGCGATGAGGGCGGGTGCTCCGACACCCGCTGAAGGATGGGGCAGCCGCATCGTCGGCATCTCTCCCGAGCGGCGGTCATGGCCTTCGATCAGCATTTGGCACGGCACGGCCGACAGCGTCGTAAATCCAAAGAACGCAAACGCGAGCGTCGACCAGTGGCTGGAAGCGATGAACATCAATCGGGAATCGAGCCATATTCAGAAAAAGGCCTGGGGAGAACTGCACTCCTGGCGGACTGCACATGGATCCTCAGTAACTTTTTATTCCGTCGCCGACCTGGCCCACGGACTGCCCGTCAAGAAGCGCGCGAGTGACCGGTCGAACCCGAAGGATCCTTTCGTACTTGCATCCGACGTTTCAGCTCCTCTCGAACTGATGCGCTTGTGGGGTTTATCGTAACGGACGTTTCCTGGTCACTTTGGCGAGCGCAGCGTCAAAAATGCTGAACTTCCGGACTTTCATCCGCGACTACTGCGTCTCCACCTGAGATAACGCATCCATGGGCGCCAACTATGACTTATGGAGAAGATATGACAGAGAAGAGCTGCTCCGTGCAGACGTCCGAACAGCGCCGTTTCCTCGAGATCCGGGAGGCGGCAGAGCGCTCGATGTTAGAAAAGGTCTTCAAGGCAATCGACGGCGCGGCAGCCGAAGTCGCGGAAAAACTTGCGGAGGCGGGTCTCGATTTCGAGCCTACCAGCAAAGACTATTTCATGTTCACGGCTCAGCAGGTGACTTTCGTCCGTCTATGCGGCGGCGATCCGGATACGCTGCAAGGCGGCGATCCCGACCTCGGTCAGCGGATTGTCAACAATGGCCAGCATATCATCGACAGCTACTGGCGAGGCGGCGAACGAACCTAGATATCCGGCTCGGCCCGAACAGCTGAGGGTGGAGCCGAGGCGGCACGCCCGACCATCGAACCCGGTAGATGGGGCCGGCGCACGCCCTTATTTCTTGCCCCCGTCAGAAGTACGTGTGGATTAGTCCTGCATCACGAACACCCGCCCCGGATTGCATTGATCACGACCCGGGTGGCAGCCGGCTGACGGGGCGGCGAGCCGGGTCTCGCAGTCATGGATCAATCGCTCCACCTTCACGCTCTAACGAAAGCCACGGTCATGGTTTTCTACGCGGTACTCGGGAGTGGTTCGGGCAAAAGCGGACCGCGCAGCATCTCAGTGCCCTAAAAAACAAGGAGGGCGCCGCACGCCCCCCATAACTTGCAAGATGTTTCAATGGTGTTCCGGCTACATCAGGAGCCAACACTCAACAGGAAGCTGTTCGCTCAGCACCGCAACGAGTGCCTCTTGGGCCTCCAGCCACCGCCGCATGTCGATTAGATCCTGAAACGCGTCGCGCAGTCATCCTGGACAATAAAAAGCGGTCGGGATCTTCCCGTCGACGATCGCGGCATAAGTTCGGTCATCACCCGGTGATGGAGTAGCCCAACGCGGGTCAAGCATCGTGCTAGAGCCGAAGAGGCTTGTATGGTGGGACCGCACGGTTTCTTTGAAGGGAAGGGTAGACGAGCTAGCCCCCGCGCGGTCCCAAGGCAAATACTTGAAAAGCCTTGTTTTGTTCCCGCCCCATAGAACAAAAAAGGCCTGCCGGGGCGGGCTAGTTTGAGCTGCATTCTGTGGGATCGCGCAGGCAGATAGATAACGGGTGCCAGAAAGGGGCGGACACCCACAGCACGCGCGAAGATGATTTCCAAAACCCGAGCTCAATGCGCGATTCATCATCGCGTCGGGCGGTCACCGTCTGCAGCCGACGAGCTGCAAGGATCGATTCGTAAATCTGTCCGAGCCGAGCCGAGCCGACGCTCAAGACCACGCCCGCAGGCTGTCGCTCTGCCAACGGCCCGGCGTGCTCATCAAACCTTCGTGCCGAAACCGGCCGGGTTACTGCCGGCTGAGGGCAATTCGTCTTCCCCGTCTGGCAGTTTTCCATCAGGCGTCAGATCGTCAACAGCCTTCGGCAGGTCGCTGCTCAGCCGCTCTAAGATCTCTTCGTGGGAAAGGCCGGTCTTCGCAGCAAGTTCGTTGAGAATGTCGGGACCGAGAGCTTCACCTAGTTGGCCACCATCGATCGGAGCGTTGGAGCTCGGACTGATCCAGCTTTCTGCTTTTTCTCCGTGACCATTTTGCTGGAACGTCTTCAGCAGGTCGCCGAGACCACCTCTTAAGATTCCGCCTGTCGACAGTCCGCTAAGGAGATCGCCAAATCCACCAGGCCCACCGAAAATCCCTTCTAGGCCCCCTGGAGCTTCACCTGAAGTTGTTGGTCGGGCGTCCTGTCTACGTTGCGGATTTTGGATCCCGCGCAGCAATTCGCCAATCTTGTCACGGTTCTGGTAACCAGCCACCGCGATCACGCCCAGCAGGGCCTTCAAAGGACCACTCATCATAGCTTTTCTCCTTCATAACACGGCGGACGCCCGATGCGGCCGCAGATGTTCGTAATTTTGATTTCATTGCATAAGAACAGCGTCCTTGAACGCTACGGTTGCCAAGACTGAACCGTCGTCTCCCGCAATCTCAAGGGATCGGCCATCGACCACGTCGTCATGCAAAACAAGTTCAGCAACCATTTCCCGAGCGGACCGTCTTGCCTCGGCGACGGCCTGCGCAACCGAAGGCAATTCGATCCCCTCGTGGTCCTCTTCATAGGAGTCCACGTCGCGGAGGTGAAAGAAAAATTTCATCGGTGCCCTTTCTTAAATGGGACCGGGAAATGAACCGAATGACGCCTTAAGCATGTCTACAATCGCACTATGATCGTACGGCTTGGGAACGAACGAGACGCCGCTCGCAAGGTCGAACGCACCAAGACGGACATGGCCCGAGGTGACGATGACACGTGTTTGTGGCGCTCGCGCCCGGACGCGTGTCATCAGGCCAAGCCCGTCGGTGGAACCCGGCATGTTAACGTCGGTGAAGACAGCGTCGATCTGGGTTGCTTCGAATACGGCAAGAGCTTCGTCGGCGTTGCCGGCCTCCAGGACCTCGAATCCCGCCTCCTCGAGCGCATCGACTGTCGCAAATCTGATGAGCGGTTCGTCGTCCACAACGAGGACCCTGCGGACGGGAAAGGTCCCAGCGTCGGGACCCAGAGGCGGCTCGCTATGGCCTCTCGCTTGCCAGTCGGCGACCGCCTGCGACCAGTGTTCGCGATCCCGCCCGTCCGGACAGCCTTCGCCCTGCCAGATTTGATGCGCCCGGCGACTTATCCAGTTATACTCTTCCTGATCCATCTACCGTCTCCATCGATAGCAGAACGCCGGCAGGACGAGACGGTTCCTGCGCCTTTTCTACATAACCGGAGGAGAAGCCTTGCCGGCCGATCGCGCCTTCCCGTTGCCACCTTTTCATGCGTGGAGCGCGGCGGGTCGACTACTTGGGCTGAGCTTGGTCGTTGATCTCTGTTTGTCTGATCAGTGGACCACGGCGACAACAGTGACACCCACTTCGCCTGCCGCCGTGACGATGACTTCTCGCAGCTGTGGCGGACTGGCATCCCCGATCATCACATCGACGCACGGCCCTCATCTCGGCGAAATACTCTTCGCCATCGCTAGACGGCCAGCCCTTGACCAAGGCGTCTGCGGCTTCTCGCGCTGTTCTTACAATAAAGCGGAATTGAAGGGTCAAAACCTCCCCTGTGGGGGCAGGCGGACCGCTCAGGAGCTCACTGGTGTAAAAACAGGCAGGGTGCGGCACGGCCCGCATAATCTATAGGACTCCCTTCCGGTTGACGTTTTCAACCTCGGCATTTGTTCCATCATTAGCGCCCGGTTATAGACGCGCTCGATCACCGCGACGAGCACCTACTGAGGCCTCCAGCCTGCCGCCTCCGATCGCTCGGCAATATCTTGAAACTCGACGTGCGACGTTCGTCACGCTGAAGGTGATGACGAACTTCAAGCTCTAGAAGACGCAGACGGTTCTTGAGGCGCGCCAGTTACCGATGACAACGCTGCGAGGAAGCACTGACGGAACACGTCAAGGTCTTCGGGGGGTCTTGCCCTTCTGGTTGCTCCAGCGACAGTGTTTTTTGCGCGCGAGGAAAGCGTGAGCGGTTGTGAACGGCGCGGATCGTGCTTCAGCGAAGGTCGAAGACGTAATGGCCCCCATATCCTGAGGAACAGATTAGGTTAAGCGAAGTTAAGAAGGCGGGGTCAATCCGATCTCGAAAAAGGAGGAGTAAATCATGGCATCGACAAGTGGTTCGCAGTCAAAAGGCGGTGCAAAGTCGGGCGGCAGCAAGAGTGCGTCATCGTCGTCCGACAAGAGCTCTAGCTCGTCCGGCAAGCAGGGCGGCACGCACGAACAGCACGTCAAGGCTGGCGAACAGAGCCATAAGAATTCAAAGTAACCTGTTCACGACGGCCGGGACACATTAGAAGGGCGCGGAACTGATCCGCGCCCTTTTTTGCGTCGCGAGATCGCGGCGCGCCTTGCGGAAGCTTAAGCAAGGTCGAGCGACTTCGAATGTGCAACTAGTAACAAGCTCCTGCCAATGTAGACCGGATAGCTTCGCTGGCATCGCGTAGCGCTTGGCGGGAATCGTGAGAAATCAGCCCTTTTAATTGGTTCATCTTGTCCAAAATTACGATCCTGAGGCTTTTTAGAGGTAACCAAGGTCGGTATCGTAGACATGCCCTTATCCAGGTTTTCCTGGCATATTACCTAAGCCTCGCACTTTTGAACCAAACGCGTTTGCTCGCGTTCAAGCCTCACACGAAGTGAGGAGCTTGGTCTCTCGATGATCGTCAAGGAAAAACCCGTCGTTGTTGTCACGGGTGCATCTGCTGGGGTCGGTCGAGCAGTGGCGCTCAACTTCGCGCGGCATGGATGGCGTGTCGCATTATTGGCGCGCGGGAGGGCACGCCTCAAATCGGTCGCAGCCGAGATCCAGGCGGCGGGCGGCGAGACACTCGAATTGTCCGCGGACGTTGCCGATGCCGCCGCCATCGAAGCCGCGGCGGAAAGGGTGCTCGGCGCATGGGGAAAAATTGACGTTTGGATCAACAACGCGATGGTTACCGTGTTCGGGACCGTCGAAACAATTTCTCCAGATGAATTCAGGCGCGTGACCGAAGTTGCCTACCTCGGGCAGGTGCATGGAACGCAGACCGCGTTGAAGCACATGCGTCGCGCTGGTCGAGGAACAATCGTCTGCATCGGATCAGCACTGACTTATCGCTCCATACCGTTGCAATCGGCCTACTGCGGCGCCAAGGCTGCGATCCGAGGATTTGTCGATGCATTGCGATGCGAGCTTCTTCACGAGCGCTCGCCACTCAAACTCACGATGGTTCACCTTCCAGCAGTGAATACGGAACAATTCAGCTGGGCCAGATGCAAGATGCACCACGCGCCACGTCCCGTCGCGCCCGTGTTCACACCGGAAGCCGTGGCGGCTGAGGTTTATCGGGGCGCGCTGACTGCCCCTCGGGAACTCTGGGTTGGACGGCCGACGGTAAAGACGATCCTCGGTGGGCTCCTATTTCCCGGTGTGACCGACCGAGTGGCAGCCGCGACCGCGTTCAAAGGCCAGCTTGATGCCGAGCCGAAGCGTTCAGGACCACCCGATAATCTCTTCAATCCAGTCGATCCGAAGCAGGTTATCGGTGGTCGCTTTGGCGGGGAGGCAAGGCAGACGGTCGGATCGGTGTCAGGATCAAACGCGCGCGCGGCTCTAGCCGCGCTTGGCCTCGGAATGATTCTAAGCGGCATCTACGCAGCCGGGCGCCCTCGAATTCGGCGGCGTCGCTGGAATTAGAACCCCGCCAATCGTCCCCTTTGGAAGGGCCGCGGATCTCGGTGAGGGAGACCTTTCGTTCCGCGCTTGAAACTGGCCGGACCAACGGCATCGGCTCCTTCGCGTAAGGAGGCGCCACACGGCCTGAGGGCCTTTTTTATTTCAATGATTTGATACTCGAATAAGCGCCACCCCACCCCGGTTCCACTGAGGGAGAGGGGCACTGTACGTCTTCGAGACCGACTTCATAAAGCAATGGATCGCCAGCATCGGCTTAAACCGTGCGGCCTTACGCTTGATCTTTATCGGGCAAGAAAGGCAGGCCTCAAGATACTCGCGCCAGCGATGACCATCTCTTGTTTCAAGGCGCCATGCGAAAGGCGTTTCCATTTGCATGGGGGCATCCGGAGGCGCAGTCCCACAGCCCCGTTTAATCTCGTCCGTGAGAAAGGTAGCCTTCGTTTCGCAGAAAGGTGGCGCTCACTCTTCTCATTTCCACAGCTCAGCCATTGCGTCAACGGTCAGCAAGCGCATGTGGACGGGGCTTCATTCGGAGAGAGCAAGTTAAGAAAGCTACGCTCCAGGCTTGCCCCGAAGCCGCCCCAGTCATTTTTGAAGGCCATGGAATCAGTGGAGCATCAAGGGTATTGGCCGCATCTCATCGGCCTTGACCCGTGCCTCCTCCACGTTCTGTGCCGGAAACATCTTGATAAAAAAGTTTTCAGTTTCCAGAGCATGGCTTTGGAGCTCCAGCTCCATGACGCCGGCTTCAGCTTCGTCTTTGAACACATTCAGCAGCCGGTTACGCGACTCGTCAGTGTGGACCTCGTAGATATAGTATCGCATCCGGACCTCCTCGCATCACTGGCGACACCGTCTCAGCCTTTCCGGGCGTGAACAAAGCCAGGTAAGCTACGGCAATGATAATCGCGATGACGAATATCATCAGCACGTATCGGATCATGGCTTTGCTGGCTTTTCGTTCGGTGTCGTTCATGTCGATCCAACAAGCAAGGAAGTAGAAGGTTCCGTGCCATTGCTCAGGACACAGCACGATCGAAGACATGCGCCGCGTGGCTTGGATCCAGCTCTGAGAACGCGGGGCTAGGCACCGCTCGTTTGGATCGGGTGTCTGCAGCGGTTGTAAAGGTCGACGTACGCAGGATGCCCGCGTATCATGAAGCCTATGGCCTGCGCTCGCATTGGTATCGCGCCGTCTGCTTCACATATAATGGGACAATATCCCATTTACCCTCTGGTCGACAAACGGATCGGCGGTCTGAACGAAAAGCAACCGCGGTTCCTATGGTCAATCGGTTGACGCGAAGAGTGCCGGCCCTATCTCGCCGCTCAGAGACCTCACCATGGATCACGTGGATATGCACAGCGATCAAGAATTCCGGATGCTCTCGGAGGCGGTCCAGGCGTGGTATCGCTATTACGAACTTCGTCCCGACGAGCAGGCTTCCCATGTCCTATGTTCGGCAGCGCTCGAATTCTTCAACGAAGGATATTGCACCTTTGATGACGTATCGACCATGCTTATCGGAACCTATGTCGGAATTTCGGCTACACGAGTGAATGCGCCAACGTCGAAGTCGGTGCATTAGTGGTTTAAAGGTCTTGCGAGCATGGTGCGAAAGCCCGGACAGACATCCTGTTTGTTGAGCGATACCGGGATCAACAACGCTCGTACACGCGCTATGGCGCGGCGATCATGTTGAGACACACTCCTGATCGCCGCTGCCTAGCCGCGAGAACTTGAAGGGCGCGAAACTGATCCGCGCCCTTTTGCATCAGGAAATCGGCGCGGAGGCCTTGCCGAGCTTGACGGAGGGTTCTCGCCCCCATACCCGCAATTTGCCAAGTTCCTCAACGAAACTGGCGACATCCTTACCGCTTGAAAGGGCAATCGTGCCTTCGTCGAGGGCATTGGCGATACCTGCCTTGTCAAGCAGCGGCAGAGCGGATTGGTCGTAGCCGATATACTTGCAGTGCTGGAACGCGTCGGCGACGAAATCACGTGCGGTCGCTTCCTTGACTAGATCCTCGATCGCCTGATGAGAGGTCAGGAGCACGACCGCATCGAAAAGCACCGACGGGCCGCCGTCGATCATATGCTGCGCTTCAATGAAGCTTCCGTCCGCCGCGGTCACGCCACCGACTTTCGGGGCAATAATCTCGAAGACCGCCTTTTCCCTTGTCACAGCGGCAGTCAGGGCCTTGAGCAGTTTTGCATCGGCGCCGTCGGCGACAAGGATCCCGAGCTTACGACCCTCGAAACGTTTTGGGCCTCGTTCAACGATGCTGAGCGCCGGCGAGGGGTCGAGATCCTGCCTGGTCGGCATGGCAGCGTCGGCGGGTTTCGGCATTGATTGGAGCCCGAGCTTTTGAGCGACCGTGGCAGCAAGCGTCTCATCGATGTTCATTAGATGCGATACCATTCGCTCGCGGATCACAGGCGTTTCGACCTTGCTAAGCTCGAAGGTCAGCGCCATTGCGATGTGTCGTTGCTCGGCTCCCGTCTGGCTGATGTAGAATTGCCGCGCCTGACTATAGTGGTCGGAAAAGCTTTCCGGACGAAGGCGAACCTTCTGGCCCTTTTCCTCGGCAGGGAAATGACGATAGCCTCGTGTCGGAGACTCCCGCGGCCCTTCGCCGTAAGAGTTGGGCTGGTAGTTGACCCGTCCGACCGGATTGCGCATCGCCATATGCCCATCCTGCTGGAAATGCGCGAATGGACACTTCGGCGCGTTGATGGGCAGATGTGTGAAGTTCGGCCCACCCAGACGTTTTAGCTGAGTATCGAGATAGGAGAAGTTGCGGCCCTGCAGCAGCGGATCGTTCGAGAAATCAATACCCGGCGGCACGTTCTGGGTCATGAACGCGACCTGCTCAGTCTCGGCAAAAAAATTGTCGGGCATGCGGTCAAGCACAAGACGGCCGATCGGACGAACCGGAAGCACTTCCTCCGGAATGATCTTGGTCGGATCGAGGATGTCGAAATCGAAATTGTCGGCAAAATCCTGGTCGAACAGCTGCACGCACAATTCCCATTCCGGGAAGTTTCCGGACTGGATCGATTGCCAGAGATCGCGTCGGTGAAAGTCCGGGTCGGCGCCATTGATCTTGACCGCCTCGTTCCAGGCAACGGATTGCAGGCCAAGCTTAGGCTTCCAGTGAAATTTCACGAAAGTGGATTCGTCGTTGGCATTGACGAAACGAAAGGTGTGTACGCCGAACCCTTCCATGAACCGAAAAGATCGCGGAATAGTCCGGTCCGACATGATCCACATGACCATATGCATGCTTTCGGGCGTCAGACTAATAAAGTCCCAGAAGTTGTCGTGCGCGGTCTGAGCCTGCGGAAAGGCACGGTCCGGCTCCTGCTTGGCAGCATGCACCACGTCTGGAAACTTGATGGCATCCTGGATGAAGAAGACCGGAATATTGTTGCCGACCAGATCCCAATTCCCCTCCTTGGTGTACATCTTGACGGCAAAGCCGCGCACGTCGCGAGCAAGATCGGCAGACCCCTTGTTTCCCGCCACCGTCGAGAAGCGCACGAAGACAGGCGTCTTCTCGCCCGCTCGCTGGAACACGTCCGCGCGCGTGATGTCCGACAGGGATTCATAGGTTTCGAAGAATCCATGGGCGCCGTAGCCACGTGCATGGACCACCCGCTCGGGAATGCGCTCATGATCGAAGTGGAAGATCTTTTCGCGGAAGTGGAAGTCGTCGATCAGGGCTGGACCGCGGGCACCGACCCTCAGCATGTTCTGGTCGTCGGCGATCGGACCGCCTTGGGCGGTCGTCAGTATGTCATGTCCGTCTTCGGCGATCTGATGAAGCTCACCGCCATCGCCGCGATGGAGCTGCTGGTCATGAATTGTCACTGTGTCCCCGGCTGAAGGTATAGTCGCGGTTTTCGCCGTTCGCTTGGCCATCGGATGTCCCCTGAGATTTAGGATGTTGAATATGAAAAGGGCCGCCCACCAAGGACGGCCCCTTCGACGCCCCGCCTAAGCGGCCTTGCCTTTGGCGTTCGCCTGCGCCATGGCAAGCTGCGTCAGTTTTTCGTCGGTTGCTTCTTCCTCAGCGAGGTTTGCCTGGAGCAGCGGCACAGCGTCATTTAGGCCGAGCTGCTTTGCCCAGGCGATGAGCGTGCCATAGCGGGCGATTTCGTAATGCTCGACCGCCTGCGCCGATGAAATCAGCCCGGCGTCGAGGGCTGAAGACCCCTTGAATTCTTCCATGATCTCCTCGCCCTCGGCGATGATGCCCTGGATAGCCTCACAGGTCTTGCCCCGGGCAGGCTTGCCGAGCAGCTCGAACACCTGCTCGATTCGGTCGATCTGACCCTGCGTTTCGTCGCGATGGCGCAGAAATCCTGCCTTGCCTTCTTCGGAGTCGGCGGCGCGCGCCATCTTCGGCAAGGCCTTCAGAATCTGCTTTTCGGCAAAATAGATGTCCTTCAAAGTGTCGAGAAATAGGTCGTCGAGCGTTTTTGTGCTGGCCATGATGTCCTCCTGTCTGGCTCTGGCGGGTAACTGGCGATCGTCGGCAAGAACGAGCGTTCAGGCGCCGTCGCCGAGGCGGCAGCGCGTGAAAGGAACCAACGCAACAGGACATTGTTCCCGTATCGAGCGGACATTCTGGACTCGCGGCGCACGCGGCTTCGGCGAACCCTAGTTGGGGCGGCCATCCGTCATCATCTTATGGCTCAAACGCATCCGCTACAAAGGAAGAAGTCCGATTGACGGTGTTTTCGGCGATCCTGCGCCACAGGCGAGCCGAGGAAACCTTTGAAGCAAAGCAAACGGCCGGCCGAGGTTGCTCTGAATAAGCGAGCGCACAAGCGACCCGTTACTGACATAATCTGTTCTGGCAAGGCCGGTAAACCGTCCTCACGCCTGCTCAAAATCCGAGGCTGCGCGCTGGGGAGGCGTCGGCGTAAAGATGCCAAGGGTTTTCAGGTGGATCAGCGGAAGGCTCCAGCTTTTCGCCGGCCAGCGCCGTGAGCTCGTAGATATAGCTTGGCGCCTCAACGGAAATATTGACAAATGCGGCCGTCGAATAGACCGCTAAAGAGCAACTCGCCTGACCTGGCATCGAACGATCTAGAAGGTCGCCGCCCACTGCTGTCACGCCCAGTGGTGCGCTTGTTCCGTCAGGCGTAACGCGACGACGCTCCTTCTCAGGTGCGGTCCAGGAGGTGGCGTGATCGTTTCGACTCTATATCCTGTCTGGCTATGGCTTCATCGCCGGAACATCCGCGCGATCGCAATCAAAATGCAGGCGCCGATGAAGCCGGCAATCAGATAGCCGAGCCAGCCGCCGAGAACCACGCCGAAGACAGACAGGATTGCGTTTGCGACGATCGCGCCGACGATCCCGAGAATGATGTTCATGAGGACGCCCATGTTGGACTTCATGAACTGCTCTGCGAGCCACCCCGCGATGCCGCCGATGATGATTGCCGCGATCCAGCCGAGACCTGCCTGTTCCATACGTAGTCTCCTGATGAAGTCCTTGATGATAAAGAGGAAGTAGCGCTGTGTTCTGGATCGTCAATCTCGTTTGGTACCTCGGTTGTCTGCAAACTCTCTGTCTGTGCAAACCAAAGGATTTCTGCCCCTGAACACGATGTAGCAAAACATGGCCATGGCGATGACTGCTGCGCTCACCGCAAAGATTACGCGGTAGGAAGACAGCACCGACAGCGACAGCCCCGCGATTTCGCCATAAACTGCTGACGCCACTGAGACGCCAAGGAAAACGAGCGTGTTCAGTCCTCCAAGCGCTAAGCCGCGCACGCGCGGCGGGATCAGAGTTTGGGCCTCGGTCATCACGAGAGGATGCACGTTTCCCATGGCATAGAGAACGGACAAGCCGGCGCAGGCCGAAAGAAAGGTGAAGCCCGGGGCAGACGAGAGGAAGATGGCACAGGTCACTCCGGCGCCGTAGGTGGATATCACGATCGTTCGTCCGGGGACCCGCATGAGAACAATTGGAAGCATGAAGCTGGTGACGATGCCGACGACACTGATCGTGGTGAGCATCGCGCCCACCGCCACATGCTCGCCGAATACGGACGTGACATAGGGCACCGCCCATGCGTTGCGAAACGTGCCACCGAGCGAGAGGGTGAAGCACACTGGGACGAGATAGAACAGCGATACCAGCGACCAAGGGCGTTGATCCCGGTCGCTTTCTTCAATGCTTTCCGGTGTCGGTCCGAGCACGAAAGCGACTGCCGCAGCGCTGACAGCCATTGCTGCCGCCGCCAACCAGCAAGCGGATTGCCAACCGAATACCTCGACGAACCACGACAGTGGAGAGGCCGAAAGCAAGGCGCCTGCCGAGCCGACGGCACTGACAGTGGCGGAAAGCCGCCCCGCCCTCTCGGGCTCGTTGGTACGCCCGAGATAGTAAAGGACGCCCATAAAAATTGGCGCACAACCGATCCCGACAAAGGATTGGCCGGTGATCGCGCACCAGTAGCCCGGCGAGAGGGCCACGATCGCTGACCCCGCGGCTCCGATACTCATCATTGCCGCCATCGGACCACGCACGCCCCATTTGTCGAACGACATTCCAACAGGGATCTGCAGGATCGAGAAAGAAGCGAAGAACGTCGAGGCGAGCCGGCCGAATTGTTCGGGAGACAGCGACAAATCTGCGGACAAAGCTGGACCTACCACACCAAAGTAACTGCGGAAGTACATGCTCAGCAGAAAGGCAGCGGCCAGAACGGGCAGTGTAAGCGCGGTCATCTTCGGTCCACAGCAAGGGCCGGCCGCGGCGATCGGGCGGCGATTATTGCTGTTCTGGTAAGCGTGGTCTTGGCGGAAGGTCTGGCCCTGGCTACTCCGGCATTGGCTGTAGCCCGTCTGCGTCTTCGCAAACATGCCGGCGACCTGTTCAAGATGATCGCGGAACCTCCCGACGACACCAATCCCGATGCAAACCGATTTACAATCGGTAACCGCCCCATTCGCCGCATTGTCAGCCAGCCTTTTTTCGGCCCTTGAGATCGGCTTGCACGCTCTTTTTCAATGCATCCATGATGTTGATGACATTGGAAGGCTGATCGGATGCGTCTTCCTTGGCCTTGCCTTTGGCCTTGTTGGCCGGCTTCAAAGCTTTCTTCTTCGAGGCAATGAGCTTGAGCAGGCTTTCCTGGATGGGATCTGTGACCATTGAGGGCGACCATTTCTTCAGCCGTGGCTTGATCAACCTTTTGATGGTCATGACGGTCTTGGGGTCGGACTTCGTTTCGATGTCCTGGAAATACTCTTTCTCAGGACGGACCTCGTCGCCGAAACGCAGGGTCCAGACCACGATGCCTTCGCCACGCGGCTCCAGCACGACAGCGCGTTCGCGCCTGCCGATGACCACACGCGAAATCCCAAGGACTTTTTCGGCCTTCATTGCCTCACGGATGACTGCAAACGCCTCGTTGCCGATCTTGTCGCTCGGCATGAGGTAGTGTGGGGTCTCAAGGTAGACCCATTCGATGCTTTCCCGGGGCACGAACGTCTCGATATCGATCGTTCGAACCGTTTCCAGCGCGACCGATTCCAGCTCGTCATCAGTCAACAGCACGAAGTCGTTCTCGCCGCGCTCGTAGCCTTTCGCCTCGTTTTCGTCCTTCACGGCCCTTCCCGTCACCGCGTCCACGTACCGCGAGACGACACGGTTTCCGCTAGCTTTGTTGAGGGTATGGAAGCGAACCTTTTCGCTTTCCGACGTCGCGGGGCTCATGGCAACCGGGCAGGTGACGAGCGAAAGTTTGAGATAGCCTCTCCAGTAGGGACGACGCGGGGCCATGGTGATCCTCCTAGCTGGCCTTCTTGTGTGCGGTCCTGGTGGTCGACTTTCGACCAGTAGTCTTCCCAGGTTTCCGGGCGTTTGAATTGGCGGCCTTTTTTGGTTTTGCCTCGCCCACCCCCGCACTCTCGCGCAACGCCTTGAGCAGGTCGTTGGGTTTGGAAACCTTGACGGGCTTGGGCTTGGGAAGCGTCTTGCCCTCGGCTTTGGCCTTAACCAGTTCTGCCAGCGCGGTTTCGTAGCGGTCATCGAATTCCGCCGGATCGAACTCGCCCTTCTTGGTGCCGATGATATGCTTGGCCAGATCGAGCATCTCGCCTTCGACCTTGATCTCCGGCATTTCCTTGAAAGCTTCTTCCGATGAGCGGATTTCGTAGTCGAAGTTGAGCGTGGTTGCGATGAGACCACGTCCGTGCGCCCGGATCAGGACCGTACGCATCCGGCGGAACAGAACGGTCCTGGCGATTGCCGTTACGTTGGCTTCCTTGAGTGCGTCGCGCAGTCCGGCGAACGCGTCCTCCGAGACATCATCAGTCGGCAAGAGGTAATACGGCTTGTCGAAATAGACGTCGTCCACATCGGAGCAGGAAAGAAAAGCTTCGATTTCCAACATCTTGTCGGAATCCGGAATGACAGCGGTCACCTCTTCCGGATCGATCATGATGTACTGGCCGTCGCCGATGTCGAAGCCTTTGATCTGCTCGTCGCGGTCAACCGTTTCTTCGGTTTCGCTGTCAACAAATTCCCGGCGGACCCGGTTGCCCGTGGCTTTGTTGATGGTGTGGAAGGTGATGCGGTCTGACGTGGAGGCCGCCGTATAGAGACCGACGCCACAGCTGATCTCACCGATCTTGATGTGGCCTTTCCATTGAGCGCGATGTGCAGCCATGATGTAACTCCATCGGGAACCTTACGATCAACTCCCTGTTCTGGCTTTCGTTCCGAGCAGGCAAAGGGGAGGGATATGACGCAGCATTACGAGGACGAGGCCGATGACACCGAGGACAGCTCGAACTTATTGGACGCAGTCGTAACGTGGTTCCGCGTCTATCAGGTCCCGTTTGACAAGAGGGTCGCCGATGTGCTGTGCAGCGCGGCTATACCACTGGCCTCGTCCCGGTTCTGCAAAAGCCGGAGCGCCCGAGGGGTTGTGTTCGTCATTATTGAAGGCGAGGCCGGGCCAGCCGACGTTGTTGCATGCCGACACTGACGTTCGTGCTTATTCAAGAGCAGCAAGCAGAATGGGCCTCCTGGGCGTAAAAGTTGTTGCGAGTCTTTCTGGCAACACCGAAGCGGGAACTGTATTTTGGAACGGATTTGGCTGGATTGGAGCGGTGTAGTTGCAGTACCTCTAGGACTGCAAATCATTGCACGAGCGGGACGGCGAGAGATGGCTCGTCCGCGATCTCCGAAAGCAGGACCTTGATGAACGCGGATATGATAGCCGCCTGGGCCGTGGAAAACGGATTCCATGCGATCGATGCGGGAAACTACCGACGTCATGACGATACTGGCATGATGACGATTGAGATAAAGAAGATGTCGTTTCTCCTGATCGATGAGAGGCAGGGGCTGCGGCCGCACCTCATATCGCGGTTGTTTAAAGACATGCCCCTTTCCAGTGGGAGCGGCCGCTTGCAGGCTCTTCTTCTTGGTCGCATCTCCCATCGGTGCCCCTCGCTCGGTCAACACAGCCCAACCAGTCCAGCACCGGTCAGGATCGTGGCCGTCGCCGATGAGTACTCTCGCCACGTGAAATCGTGGGGTGAGAACATGCCTGAGGTCGAGCTGACGAGCGAGAGTGTGGCTTCTATCCCATCAACAGTGTGCAACATTGCCATTGCCGACGCTGTCGCGCCTTCCGTCGGCGCAACCGAAAAGCGAAGGATAGCAGATTTTGAGAACTAAACGTGACGACGCGCCTTTGGTCCCGTATACGGTTTTCATCGATCTTTTGCTTGCCGAGCTTTGTCCACGGCGCGATTGGCACCGCGTTTTAAGCGAACTTCCCTTTCAAAAACAGTCGGTTTCATCTGCGTGGCTGCTGCTTCGCGGTCCCTTATTCTATACTTCGAAAGGGTTCATCATGACCACAGGCACAGTAAAATGGTTTAATTCCACCAAAGGCTTCGGCTTTATCCAGCCTGACAACGGCGGCGCTGACGCCTTCGTCCATATTTCGGCTGTCGAGCGCGCCGGCATGCGCGAACTCGTCGAGGGCCAGAAGATCGGTTTTGATCTCGAGCGCGACATGAAGTCGGGCAAGATGTCGGCCTGCAATCTGCAGTCCGCTTAATCGATATCTGCTTCCCTTTGACCACGGATGTACTGGCACTGCCGGAAGCAAGTTATCAGTTCGAGGCCAGGCAATTTCGCCTGGCCTTTATCATTTCTGTGGCTGACACGAGGAACGAAATGACCGAGACCCATAGTAAATCTCGCCAGGAGGCAGAGATCCCTTTCAGACCCAGTTCTTTGCCAAGAATGCGGCGATCGAAGAGCTCAAATCGGCAGAGCAGGCCCGAGATGAAAAGACGTTGCGCCTTCGAGAAGCCCGCCTGGCCAAGGAACAGGCTGAACGCGCTCTAGCAACCTCCACCCTCCTTGCCAGGCGTTCCAAGACACGCTGACCGTCGGCGCCTGCCACCATTAGGATGAAGATTTGAAAAACCACAACGATCTTGCCGACCGACGTTCAGCTTCGGCCAACGCCAAGGCCGCTCTTCTTAGCGCTTACCGAGCTGCCAAGACGGCCGCGGAACCGTCCCGACTTACCAGGCAAGCCGAGGCGCCTCGCTTGCCGAAGCGCGTGAAGCACGCCGTCTTGAGCGTGACCGCGTCAGCCTTGAGGCGCAAACCCGGCTTGAAGCAGAAGCGACGGAAGCACGGGCGGCTGCCGAGGCGGCAGCGCGGGTCGAGACCCACTCGAACAGGGCAGCAGAGGACGCACGCATCGCGCGGGCTATCGAAGACGAGGCAGCCCGCAAAGCCGAGCGTGACAGACGCTATGCCGCTCGCAAGGCCAGAAAATCCTAGCCCGCCGGGTAACGGTTCCTCTGCGCCGGGTTTGTTCGCCCAAAAAGTTAATCACACGGTGGAGCCGTCATGACCCCGGACACAAAAGAGCTGCAGACGATTAATACCGCCTGGCAAATTGCGATACAGGAAATCCTGCGCATGGTTATACGCGACATGTACCATTGCAGCGGCGAAGCCGCGTTCGGCGCTCACATCAAGCGTATTGAAGAAGCCGCCGTCGACAGCATCTACACGGATTTGAGGCTCCGCGGCACTGACGAATGGACGGAGGTCGTCGTCAAGGAACGGGCCAGCAACTTCGTGACGACACTTCTGACATCCTTCACTTATGACAGCGCCTGATGTGTTGGAGTGGCTGTGGCGGAGCGGCAGACCGGTCATCCCCCGTCTGAGCCGTGTTGCGGAGATGTGCCTTTAAGAATTGTTGCGCCTCTGCCTAACGCCTATGAGCTGACGCCGCAATTGCCAAGGTCACTCCGACTAAGAATGCCTGCGGAGCAGCAAGGGCCTTATATCGTCCGCGAGTACAAGGCTCGCCGGTGGAATGACATCTTCTTCACCCACCACGACCGCAGAGATGTAGGAAATAGCGTTCCTCATGCCGTTCACAGTGTAGGGCTTTTCGATAGCCCCGAGAGCGCCTGCGAAATCTTCAGGCAGCTTCTTGATGTTGCCGCTGACGAATACGTATGGGATCCCTTCGGATGCCAGATCGCGGCCGACGTCGATGCCTGTTGGACCGTCCTGTAGGTGAATATCGACGAAAGCAAAATCCGGGTGATGCGCTTTCATGAGGTCGCTTGCTTGTTTGCGATTCATCGCGGTCCCCGTCACCTCGTGACCGGCCATTTCGACCTCGCTTTCGAGCTCCATGGCCAGCAGCATCTCGTCCTCGACAATCATCACCTTCAATGCGCGCTCTCCTCTGTGTCGACCGGCAGCGTGACATCAACGGTTGTCCGATATCCGTCGATCCGCTTCTCGATCTTTGCGTCAACCTGCTTGGCGGATGTTTCAAGAAGGATACGACCGATCTCGGCCGCATCCTCATCGACCTCAACCGGTATAGAGGTGTCCTCCACCCTGATAAGAAAATGTGCGTTCAAGCGCTTGACGACGACATGGATGTCGCCGCCGCCGTCGCTCAACCCCCGCCGGACGGCGTCCCCGACAAGCTCGTTGACGATCAAGGAGAGAGGGGTCGCCTTCACAGCCGGCACATGGAGCGGATGCAGGTCGAGCGTCAGGCGGATATCCTTTCGTCCGACAGCTTCGACAAGATCTCTGACAAGTTCCTCCGTGAAGTCGGCGACGTCGAACCGTGAGACATCCTCCAGCGTGAACAGCTTTCTTTGAACTGTGCTCAAGGCCTCCACGCGGTTCAGCACGGACCGCAAAACGCGTTTCTGGCCCTCATCCCTGGTAATACGCGTCTGAAGCTTTACAATGGAGGCCATGGTCAGGAGGTTGTTCTTGACACGGTGGTCAACCTCGTGGACCAGAAGAGAGCTGATTTTCAGCGCAGCCTCAAGTTTCTCGGTGTGGGCGGCCACTTCCTCTTCGGCGCGATGACGTGCGAAAGCGAGATCAGCCTCTCTCGATTTAACGTTGGTGAAATCCAGCTGGGAAGCGAAGAAATAGACGATTCTGTCGCCATCATCGCGCACCGGAGATAAAAACAAAGCGTTCCAGAAAGGCTCGCCATCTTTCTTGTAGTTTAAGATGTCGATGGCGATATCGGAACCTGCGCTGATCGCCGCGCGGATGCGCGCCACCGTTGCCGCATTCGTCTCCGGGCCTTGGAGGAAGCGGCAGTTGCGGCCGACTACTTCACTGCTCGAATAGCCCGTCAGCCTCTCGAAGGCGACATTGCAAAAGATGATCGGATTGTCGGCCTGATTTGGGTCGGTGACGATCATCGGCATGCGCGTGGCTTTGAAGGCCGCGGCGAAGGGGTCTTCGCGCACGTGTCGTGCCACAAGGCGATTTCCGGCATCTTGCGCCGCTTCGGCTTGTTTTCGGTCGGTTTCCTTCATGATGACCTGATCGTTTATGGTCTCGGCGTAATGCATGACGGGTTATTCGAGTTCCAGTTCTCGCCCGGTAGCGCTGCAGACAGGGGCGCTCGAGCGACTGCTATCTGCCGTGGATGAGAGACACGAAGCAGTTGCTCCAGGCCCCCGCTTCAAGAATTCACGTATCGCCGATGCGTAAAATTGATGCTTGCCGCGCAAGGCGGGGACGACATCATGACACCAGACAGCGAAAAGTTTGCTATCGGTCCGATCCGGGCCTTCCCAACCAGCCATCCGGATCCAGGATCGCATCGATCTCGCAGATGACGCCGGTAGGGTTGTAGCTGATCGTCGAGCGCCCGTTTAGCTCGGCTGCCAGAAGCCTCTCAACGAGACGCGAGCCAAAGCCCTTTCGGGTTGGCGGCGTGACCGCGGGGCCGCCGCGTTCGACCCATTTGAACCGTAGCCTGCCGATCTGTTCTTCATAATCCCAAGAGATCGCAACTTTGCCTTGAGCGACCGACAGTGCGCCATATTTAGCGGCGTTCGTCGCAAGTTCGTGGATAGCTAGGGAGAAAGAGACGACCGCCTTTTGAGGCAAAAGCACGGCGCAGCCTCCAATCTCGAAGCGTTCAGGCGGATAGGGTTCCAGCACCTGACTGACCAACTCGCCCAGGTCAGCACGCTGCCAGTCCCGATGCGTGAGCAGATCATGGGCCTTTGCCATTGACATAAGCCTGTCATGGAAAGCGGTGACCTGATCCCGGCCGGTTTCGTTCCGGTCCAGGGTTTGTCTGGCAATGGCAATGACAGTCGCAAACGCATTCTTGACGCGATGGTTGAGCTCGCTTGTCAGGACTTTTTGCAGACGTTCGGCCTCCTTTCTGGCCGTGATGTCCTGGGACATCTTGGAAGCGCCGATCGTATTTCCAGTGCTGTCATAGATAGGAGAAACACTGAGCTGAACGTCGACTAGGCTTCCATCCTTCCTTCGACGCTGCGTTTCGTACGGCTCCACGATCTTTCCGTCGCTGACCTTCCTAAGAATTTCGGGCTCCTCGTCGCGACGTTCCTCCGGGACCAGCATCAGAACTGACTTTCCCACCGCCTCTTCGCGCGAGTATCCATAAAGCCTCTCGGCAGCTGCATTCCAGTTGGTGATCGTCATGTTCAGATCGATGGCGAGAATGGCATCATTCGAAGAAGCGATAATGGATGCAAGAAGACGCTCCGCTTCCTGGGCGCTCTTCCTTGCCGAGATGTCGATGGCGATGAAGCCAACCTGCAGGATTGACCCATCCTCACCTTTGAGGGCAGAGACTGAAACTGCTGTCCATAAGACACTTCCGTCCTTCCGCAAGCATCGCTTTTCCATATCGAAAGGTTCGCCGGTTTCGATCAGGTACTGGAAAAGCCGCTCGGCTTCCGGACGGTCGTCCGCAAACGTCAAATCCTGGAAGCGGATGCCCACAAGCTCCGCTCTCTGATAGCCAAGCATCTCACAAAAGCGTTGGTTGGCTAGCGTCATGCGTCCCGCAAGATCGGTCTGCCCTATACCCGCAGCGGATTGCGAAAACAACGCTCGTAGACGTTCCTCGCTTTCCTTGAGTGCTTGCTGCGAACGCACCCTTTCTGTGGTCTCGCTGACGATGCAAAACACGCCGCGGACGCTACCGGTTTCGTCCTTGATCGGCGAATAGGAAATGTCGAAATAGACGGTTTCTGGATGTCCATGGCGTTCAATGTAAAACTGGCGATCGCTGGCTGAGACAGTTTCACCACCATGAAGGACGCGATCCAGCAAAGGTTGGAGGTCGTCCCAGAGCTCGCTCCAGTTCTCCTTTGCCGGTCTTCCGAATGCGCGCGGATGCCTAAGGCCGATTGTGGGAGCGTAGGCATCATTATAAAGGGCCACATACTGGTCTCCCCAGAACATCACGATCTGGGCATGTGACGGAAGCATGATGTCCACCGTAGCCTTCAGGCAGGCGGGCCACTCCGACGGCGGTCCCAGGATGGAATCATCCCAAAGCCCGCGCTCGATCATGTGTGCTATTCCGGCGCACGCGGTTTTATCGTTCAATCCGAATGCAGACACTCTATGCGGCCCTGATGAAACAAGCAGTTGGAGATGCGAAGTTAAGCCGCTTGAACGCGATAACAAGGGGAGACACCCACCACCTGGGCGGTCTTTTAAGAAGTCGGATTGTGACGCGAGAATGGAACGCTTTTCGTACGGGAGATCTATCGGCGGTGAGCACATCCCGCGGCTGACTGAGATGATCCGTATGCAGCACATGCGTGGCGCATGCGGCCGCTTCCAGGTTGTGGTTCGTTCTACTGTTGTTGATGTCCTCTCTCATTTTCCGGCTCCATAGATAAACCGGTGGCACCCGGAGTGTTCAGGAGCTCAGCAAGGAGCGGACGGTGCTCCTCCTGCGCCACCGGCATGTCGGCGACTGCCATCGCTTTCGACAGAAGCCTGTCGCGGTCTCGCATGCCCTTGTTGAACAGTCTCGCGACTGTCGCCGTCAGCCGGCTGATGGAGGATGGGTCGCCCGACATCCCTTTGGCTCGGGCAACCTCTTTGACGACGCTGGCGCAAAGGCGCGCGTCTTCCTTCGATGGCAGGTTCATGGTTTCCTCCGCAAGTGGCTCGCCCCACGCGGCTGGGGCGAGCCTTCCCTATCGCCTTTAGAAGTCCATTCCCGCGCCGGCCGGCAGGGCAGGTGCGGCGTCCTTCTTAGGCTTTTCAGCAATCATTGCTTCCGTGGTCACAAGAAGACCTGCGACCGATGCTGCATCCTGGAGTGCGGTACGCACGACCTTGGCCGGGTCGATAACGCCTTGAGCGTAGAGATCGCCGTATTCCCCGGTCTGGGCATTCCAGCCGAAGGAGAACTCGGCCTTTTCCCGCAGCTTGCCAACGATGACCGAACCTTCGGCGCCGGCGTTTTCCGCGATCTGACGAACAGGCGCCTCAATCGCGCGGCGCACGATGTCGATGCCGACCTTCTGGTCCCGGTTGGCGGTGTCGAGATTGTCGAGCGCCTTGACTGCGCGGA
>Ga0209129_1000380_pt1 | contig 35908 bp, 28 predicted proteins | sample AraplaMF_Col_mMS_FD_184257 | JGI IMG/M metagenome (GOLD analysis project Ga0209129, IMG submission 184257) | Arabidopsis root microbial communities from the University of North Carolina, USA - plate scrape MF_Col_mMS (SPAdes) (version 3) | ecosystem: Host-associated > Plants > Roots > Endosphere... | reverse complement strand
ACCCCGCGACGGCCAAGCCGATCGCCAAACTCAAGCCGACCCAGACGGTACGTCCGGGTGGAGTGGCAACGTGGATGGTCCCCAACGTCGGCACAGCCCGTGCCTTCAATGCTTCTTGCCGGAAAAGCTCCATGGCCTCCGTGCTCTGCTTTACTCCCCCGAGTCACTAAACCGTCGCATGTTCTTTCGGGCCGAAAACGTGATGCCGGTCGCAGAGCGGTAAACCCTTGGGATTTTCCGTAACACATGGTGAGCGCGGGTCTGCCGGAGCAACGCCGCGCCGAGTTCGGCCACTGATTGGAGACCGCCGCATTATTGACAAATGTCGCCGTCTGATCTGGCCAGGCTTTGAACGGGCTAACGGCTAGTGACCTTCCTTCCTCTTACCCCTCTGAGATGACACGAGTTGGTTGTTGGTGCAGACGGCGCTGTCGCCAGCCCGGCCTGGGCACGGTTACGGAGGGCGAAGGTGAATCCGGGGCGGCCGCCCATGCAATCGGTGTGTGCGAGGGACCTGGCGCCATCGGAGCCTAGGCTTGAGTTGCCCCCAAATACGGCACTGAGCGGCGTGTTGGACATGTCAGTAGGGGTCAATAGCTTGTTAGCCAATGGCGCTACTTTCTTGAATTCTCGGACGGCCCTGGATACGACGTCACTGCGCTGCTTTATGACACGTAGCCATGTCGCTGCGGTACCGAGTTTCGCGATCACGCGGAAGTAGTCTCGCAGAATCAGGTAGCTATCTCAGTGCCAGAGTTAACACTGCCGACATCTGACCGGCCTGATGCAACCCTGGGTCAGGCCGGACTCGCGATCGTATCCAGCGCCGCCAGTGCGTCGTCCGGCAGCGACAGCTCGCCGGCCCGCAGGTTGTCCTTCAGATGCGCGACCGACGAGGTACCGGGAATCAGAAGGATGTTCGGCGAGCGATGCAGCAGCCAGGCCAGCGCAACCTGCAGCGGGCTCGATTCCAATCGCGTCGCGACGTCCGACAGGGCGTCGGACTGCAGCGGGCTGAAGCCGCCGAGCGGGAAGAACGGCACGAAGGCGATGCCATCCTTTGCCAGTACATCGACCATGGCGTCGTCTTCGCGGTGCGCCAGGTTGTATTGGTTCTGCACCGAGACGATCTCGCAGATGCCGCGCCCTTCCGCGACCTGCGCGGACGTGACATTGCTCAGGCCGATGTGGCGCACGAGGCCTTGCCGCTGCAGCTCGACGAGCGCCGAGAGCTGGGTTGCGATGGAACCTTCCTTCGGCCCGGCCACGTCGAACATGACACGCAGGTTCACCACGTCGAGCACATCGCGGCCGAGGTTGCGGAGGTTGTCGTGCACCGCCGCGACGAGTTCGGCCGGCGAGAAGGCCGGAAGCCAGGCGCCCTTCTCATCGCGCCGCGCGCCGATCTTGGTGACGATGGTGAGGTCGTCCGGATACGGCGACAGCGCTTCGCGAATGATCTGGTTCGTGACGTGCGGGCCGTTGAAGTCGCTGGTGTCGATGTGATTCACGCCGGCGGCGACGGCTTCGCGCAACACGGCGATCGCGGCGGCGCGATCCTTCGGCGGACCGAAGACGCCGGGGCCGGCGAGCTGCATGGCGCCGTAACCGAGACGGTTCACGGTGCGATCGCCGAGGCGGTAGGTGGACGCTATGGCGGTGGTCATCGGGCTTCTCCTGTGAGGTGCTACAGAAGGTAGGCCCGGACGCCCTGTTCGATAAGCCGGTAGTATCCGCACACGTCGTGCGGATTGCCGGACAATGACTCTCGACCTCAACGATCTGGATGCCTTCGTCAAAGTGGCGCGCGCCGGTGGTTTCCGCGACGCGGCCCGCGCGCATGGCGGCAGCGCCTCGGCCTTGAGCGAGGCCGTCCGGCGCCTCGAAGCCGGCATGGGCATGCGGCTGCTAAACCGGACGACGCGAAGCGTCGCACCGACCGAAGCCGGACGCGGATTGCTGGAACGTCTCGGGCCTGCCCTGGCCGAAGTCGAATCGGCGGTCGACGCGGTGAACCGCTACCGCGACCGCCCCGCGGGCACGCTGAAACTCAACGTGCCGCTGAGCGCCGCGCGCCTTGTATTGCCCGCACTCGTTTCGCCATTCCTGGCCGCCTATCCCGACATCCGGCTTGAGGTCATGGTCGAAGAGAACTTCGTCGACGTGCTGGCCGCCGGCTGCGACGCGGGTATCCGCTACGACGAGCGACTCGAGCAGGACATGATCGCGATCCCCATCGGGCCGCGCGTACAGCGGATGGCGGCCGCCGCATCGCCGGCATACCTCGATGCGCATGGACGGCCCGACCATCCGCGCGAGCTCATCGGCCACGCTTGCCTGCGTGGCCGCTTTCCCAGCGGATCGATGCCGCCGTGGGAGTTCGAACGCGGCGGGGAATCGATCGCCGTAGATCCCGGCGGCCCGCTCCCCGTGGGTCTGGGCGGTGCCGCGGACCTTGCCGTCGATGCGGCGATCGGTGGAACGGGCATCGTGTATCTCTTCGAAGGCTGGCTGTCGCCACACCTGCTCAGCGGTGCACTCGAGCCCGTGCTCGAAGACTGGTGGCCATCGTTTTCCGGGCCATTCCTCTACTACCCGGGACGGCGCCTCGTTCCGGGTCCGCTGAAAGCCTTCGTGGACTTCGTGCGGTCGGCTCAGCGATAGGCCGCGCGCATGCGTCGCTCGATGTCGTCGCGCGCGTGTTCCACTTCGTCGTCTTCGCCATCGTTGGTGAGGATGACGACGACCACATCGTTCTCGGGGTAGATGCTCAGATCGGCCTTGAAGCCACGCCAGTGGCCGCCGTGCGACACGCGTCTCGCTCCCGCCGACGACCGGGAGAGGTCGAAGCCGAAACCATAGGCGCTGATCGATCCATCCGGCAACGTCACCGGCGTGGTGGCCATCGTCCAGTAGGCGCCCGACATGACGCGTCCGCGATTCAGGGCCTCGGCCCAGACAAGCAGATCGGACGCGGTGGCGTAGATGCCACCGGGGCCGTAAAGATAAAGGTCCGGCACCTGATCGAACGGTTTCATGCCCTGCTTGCCGCGTCGCATACCGTAAGCGCGATCGGTATCCGGCAGCGTGTCCAAGCCGGGCGTGCGCACCCACGTATGACGCATGCCGAGCGGATCGAAGAATTCGTCCTGGAGGAAGGCCGCGTAGTGTTTTCCCGATACGACTTCGACGACGCGTCCCAGCAAGGCGTAGCCGGTATTGCTATAGGCGAACGCGGTGCCCGGAGGTGCGGTCAGCGGCAGCTTCGCATCCTTCAGCACATCCACCACATCGGACAGATCGACCGGCCCCTGCGCCGTGCCGCCGAGAATGAGCTTCGTGTAATGCGGCATGACGTCCGGTATGCCGGAGGTCTGATTGAGAAGCTGCCGCAAGGTGATTTCAGGATAGGGAAATCCCGGTAGATGCATGGCGACCGGATCATCCAGACGCAGACGATCCTGTTCGGCCAGCCTGACGATCGCAGCCGCCGTGAACTGTTTGGCGATCGACCCGATATCGAACGCGAACGCGGGATCGAGCGGCGTATGCCCGTCGGCTGAAGCCACGCCCACCGCGCCGCGATAGACGATCCTGCCTCCTTTCGCGACGAGGTAGCTGCCGTTGCATAAGCCTCGCTCATGACATCGTTGCACGTACGCCCCCACGCTCAGGCCAGCCTGCGCGTCGGTCGCGGCGACCGGCGCCGCGATACAGATGCCTAGCAAGAAAGCGTGAAGACGAAAACCGCTCGCGCATGTATGGGCCATGATCCTGCAAAGCTCCCTTCCAGTGGTGCCGGGGAGCTTTGCAGTCCAACGATGCGATGCGCGAACGGTTTCCGACGGAAGCGCGGATGGCGGGTATGAAACCCGGTATCACCGGATCGGGCCTGGCGACCGACCCGGTCAGGCGGCCGCCTTCAGTTCCTTGAGCAGCTGTTGCTTGCGCGCCTGCATGCGCTCGCCGAGCTCTTCCAGCTGGGCCTTGTCCAGCAGCTTCTTCGCATCCTTGAACATCTCGGCCTCTTCTTCCTCGATGTGGTGCGCGATCAGTTCCTTGAGCACCTTCGCGCGGCCCGAGAACTGTTCGGTGCTCGGATCCGTCTTCAGAAGATCGGGGAGGACGAGGTCTTCGGCGGCGCGATGTTCTTCCAGTGCCTCGAAATACATCTTCTCTTCGTCCTTCTTGCCGGCCGCCTTGAACGCTGGATAGAAGATTTCTTCTTCGATCGTCGTGTGGGCGGCGAGGTTCATGTGGATCTGATGGAGCAGCTCCGTGCGCTTCTTCACGGCGCGCGTCGTCGATTCGGTCAGGTCCTCGAGGAGGGCCTTGACGAGTTTGTGGTCTTCTTTGAGCAGTGCGATGGCATCCATCGTGGTCTCCTGGCGTCGGCTGGGAAACGCGAGCTTCCCGTCGCCGCGGTGATGGATACGTCGCCGGTTCGTTCGGCGCCGAACACATCCCGCGATCGCTCGTCGCTCGACCGTCGAGCCGTTCAAGCCCGCCCGTTCGTGTGACAGCGACGATGACCTTCGCATGACACTCCGCTCGATGTGCGCTTGCGTGAAAACGTTTACGTTTCACCCGGCAACGCGGGGCGACACCGCGCCGTATTTGCTCATTCACATCGCGCAGCCTGATGCGGGGACGCGAACGGGAATTCCCGCAAGTTCATGCATTCATTGAACTTCTTACGGGATCGCGTCGTGACCAATCGCACGATCTGCGAAGTGCGACACGCCGCCGTGCACGAATCCACGTCGACTGCATCACATTTTTTTTGCATCGCAGCGTGACAGCTTGAGAGCGCGGCGTCTTAATGCGCCCCGGGGAGTTAGATCGATCCAAGTCGAGAATCGTTCGCGTATGCCAAGGCGACGAATCGGTTCCGACCTGGGGGCGGCGGGAGGGGTCCCGGGAGTGCGCAACCTGCGCCAACCGGCAAACGGCTTCTTCCCGTCAGATGTGTCGAGGGGCATGGGAAGACGTCGCATGAAACACAGAAACGCCTGTAGCTGCATGTTGACCAATACGTCGGTGGCCTCCGCGGCCGCGATCGCTTGCCACGCGGCAGGCGGCTTCGCCGTGCGTCGTGCCGCCCGACCCATCCCCGCCGCGACCTTATCCGGCTCGAACCTGCATCACTGAAGTAACCGTCGCTGGCGTGCCCGGGGGCCGTCGGCTATCGAAATTTTGGATCGATCCAAGGGCAAGGGGGACGCGTGACCTAAGCAATTCGCGCATCGGTAAACGGCGATCGACGGGGGATCGCCGCGCATGGCTCCACAAGTGCATACACCTTCGAGGGAAACAACAACAATGTCTCATCTGCCGCAAACTCTTACGCGCAAGCCGCTGGTCACCGCGCTTGCCACGGCGACGCTGTCGCTGCTCGGCTTCCTCGGCACCGCCGATGTCGCCTTCGCCCAGACGGCAGCTCCTGCCGCGTCTTCCACGGCCGCGCCGGCGCAGGACGCCGATGCCGCGACCCCGGTCGACAAGGACGGCAAGAAGAAGCCCAACAGCACGACGAACCTCGAAACCGTCACGGTAACGAGCTATCGCCAGTCGATCGACCAGAGCGTCATCGAGAAGCGCGATGCGAACTCCATCGTCGAAGTGATCAACGCGCAGAACATCGCGCAGTTCCCGGCGAAGAACATCGCCGACGCCCTCGCCCACGTGCCTGGCGTCGTCATCAGCCGCGAATCGGGCGAAGGCAAGACCGTCAGCATCCGTGGCCTCGCGCCCGAGCTCACCTATACCCAGTTGAACGGTAACTACGTCGCGTCCGCCGATACGTCGGCCGGCCTCACGCGTTCGTTCAACTACACGCTGTTCCCCGCGAACATGTTCTCGGACATCAAGCTCTACAAGAGCCTCGAGGCACGTCTCGACGAAGGCGGCATCGGCGGCAACGTCGACCTGCGCACGCGCCGTCCGCTCGAAATGGACGCCAACGAAGGTTTCGTGACCGGCACCGCCGCGAGCTCCGACAACAGCTCCAAGACCGAACCGCAGGGCTCCGCGCTGTGGTCGTGGAAGAACAAGGACGAGACGTTCGGCGTGCTCGTTGCCGGCGCGTACCAGAAGCGCTCGGCCACCACCTACTCCGCGGATGCGTCCAGCTGGCACTGGTGGTCGGATGACTGCAAGGACCACACCACCTGCACGCAGCCGCCGGTGAATATTCATGGCAAGCCGTATGGCGCCGCCGTCGACAACAACATCGACCTCTGGGGCAACGGCGTCGTCGATCAGGCGGGCAACGTCTCCAATGGTTTCTGGATGCCGCAGCAGTTCGCCACGAGCAAGAACAACCTGGACCTGAAGACCAAGGGCGCCCAGGCCACGATGCAGTTCAAGCCGAGCGACCACTTCCTGCTGACGGGTAACTACTTCCGCTTCGAGCGCTCGCAGAAGCAGATCACCAACACGCTGGAAATCCCCGAGTGGGGCCTGCCGAACAACTCGAACTTCGCCGACCAGAACGGCCGCCTGCTGGCACCGAACGGTCTGACGTTCGATCCGTCGGGCACGATCGTGACCGGTGCGAACTACCAGCTGCCGGCAGCCGGCGTCGGTTGTAATTCCGCGGTGAACCCGGTGACGGGCGCCACGCGTCAGGCCGTCGACATCTGCAACACCGAAATCCCCTGGCTCAACGGCAACTACTCGGTCGAGAAGGCCAAGTCGCAGACGATCAACCTCGAAGGCGAGTGGGACACGGGTGGCGCGCTCAGCGGCTCGTTCAACGTCGGCCGCACGTGGGCCACGGGTGGTCCGTCGATCGAACTGGGCATGGCCGCCAAGCCGCGTAACTTCGTCAACGGCCAGTGGGTGAACGGCAGCAACGGCGCATCGTGGGATCTCAGCGGCAAGCCGGGCATCAGCGCCGAGCAGAGCACGCTGAACAACATGCTCGCGGGCGCCGGCCAGGTCGACCTGGGTTCGACCGGTTCGAACATGGTGAACACGTCGAACTCGCAGAACTTCGCGCAGGCCGACTTCACGTGGTCGCTCGATTCCAGCTGGCTGCAGTCGATCCAGTTCGGCGGCAAGTACACCGATTCGAACGCCGAACAGCAGAGCAACGAAGTGCGCTGGTACTGCAAGGGCACCACGCTGCAGTTCCAGACCTGCGATCCAAACGCCGGCCAGCTGCCCCCGGGCTTCCTGCTGCCGAACTACCTCGACGGCGTGAACCACGCGTACGGCGACGACATCTTCCCGGCGATCAACTTCCCGGCCTACTACAACCACCTGAACGACACGTACGACCGCGTCATCTACAACAAGCCGCAGAACAAGTCGTCGATCGGCGAGAAGATCGCCGCTGCCTACGTGCAGGCGAACTTCGACACCGGCAACGTGCGCGGTAACGTCGGCGTCCGCTTCGTCACCACGAAGCAGGACCTCACGGTCGCCAACCAGATCACGACCAACAACGCCACGTACTACCACGACGCGGCGGGCAACATCCTGATCTGCCCGGCGTCGGGCGTGAATGCGGGTGGCGGTGCATGCGCCCCGGGTGACTTCCAGTACCTGCCGCGCGAGATCGCGGTCGTCGAGAACTTCGCCAACTCGACCACGAACAAGCGCTACAACAAGTTCCTGCCGAGCTTCAACATCGCCTGGACGATCGCGGAAGACTTCGTGCTGCGTGCCGCCGGTTCGCAGGCCCTGGCCCGCGCGAACTACACGGACCTCGCCCAGCTGGGTCAGCTGACCAACAACACGCAGGAGTACTACAACGACCGCAAGCAGTTCGGCGCACCGCTGCCGGGCTGGTACGGTTCGGGTGCCAACGCCGACCTGAAGCCGTTCACGGCCACGCAGTTCGACCTGGCCGGCGAGTGGTACTACGCGACGCACGGCGTGATCGGCATCGATCTGTTCCAGAAGAAGGTGAAGAACTTCGTCGTCCCGGTCACCGTCAACAACATCGACGTCGACGTCTCCGGCACCCCGACGAACTTCCGTCAGTACAGCACGAACGCCAACGGTCGCTCCGGCACGTCGAAGGGCATCGAGCTCTACGCGCAGCACACCTGGGACAACGGCTTCGGTTACATCGCCAACTACACGCTCAACAAGACCAACGAAACCGCCGTCTCGCTGGGCGATACGCAGGTGGGCAAGGCCGAGCTGATCGGTAGCGCGAAGTACGCCGCCAACGTGTCGCTGTTCTACGAAAAGAACGGCCTGCTGCTCCGCGCCAGCGACAACTGGACGGGCCGCCGGATGAACGGCCTCGCGGCCGGTCTGCCGATCTACTCGCAGCCGTACCACCAGATCGACCTCAACGGCGACTATGAATTCAACAAGCACTTCATGGTCACGGCGTCGATCATCAACTTCAACAAGGCCACGCCGCACACCTACCTGGGTGGCGATACCCGCGCGCGCCTGGTGCAGCTGCTCTACCCGGGCCGCCAGTACTACGTGGGTGTGACCTACAAGTTCGGTGGCGAAAGCAACAAGTGACAAACGAGCGGGGCCGGGCGATGAGCCCGGCCCCGCTTCCTTTTCGACGAAGGAAACCTTCATGACATCATTCGCGCGTCTTCCCCACCGCGCGCCGATCGCCCTCGCCTGCGCGTTGCTGGCCGTGGGCACGATCGGCACCGGTTACGCGGCCACACAGAAATCGACATCGACCGCCAGCGTCGACATCGCCAGCCCGCTGGTCGGTACCGCCCCGCTCGATCGCCAGGAGCTGATCGGCAACTCGCCGCCCCCGGGCGAACCGCTCTACACCGGCATGACCACGCCCGGTGCCAGTCTTCCGGAGAGCGCCACCGAGGCCGCTCCCGTCAACATCAACGCGGATCTCGGCTTCGCGACCGGCGTGCCCGTCGCCTACGACTATCGCCGCCCGGCGATGATCGGCTTCACGGGCGGCGGTTCCACGTACGGCGCGCGCGGCGCGCCGATGGTGATGCCCGTCGTCGGCGACTGGACGGTGCCGCCGGACTACGCCACCTCCTATTACGACAAGGCCACCGAAAAGGCGTCGCCGGGTTACTACGCCGTCGACCTCGCCACGTTCCACACGAAGGTGGAACTCACGGCGACGCAGTGGACGAGCCTGATGCGCTTCACGTTCCCGGAAAGCCACCGCTCCAACGTGGTGGTGAACCTGCGCCGCGCGGGTGGCGACGTGGAAGTCGTGGGTGACCGTGTCGTCCGCGGTGTCGCTACCGCCGGCCGCCGCGATCGCGACGCCGACGGCCCCTACTTCATCGCCGAGTTCTCGAAGCCGTTCACGAAGTTCGGCACGTTCCACGCCGAGATCACCGACAAGGGCGAAGGCCTCGGTCGGGAGGACGTCGAAGCCGGGCGCCGCAAGATCGCCGGCGACTACGCCGGTGCCTACGTCACGTTCGACACGAAGAAAGGCGACCAGGTGACGGTGCGCATCGCGCACGGCCACAGCGCCGAGGAAGCGGAGCAGCGCCTGCACGCGCAGGACAGCGACGCGGACTTCGACCGCGTGCATGCGAAGGCACGTGCGGTCTGGGCCGACCTGTTCGACCGCGTGCAGGTCACCGGCGGCACGCCCAAGCAGCGGATGCTGTTCTATTCCACCATGTACCACTCGTTCGCCAGCCCACGCATGATCGCCCGCAAGGGTGAGAACTACATCGACGCCGACGGCAAGACCCGGATCGCCGACTACGATCATTACGGTCCGGTGCCCTTCTGGGACACGGGTCGCAACCAGATCGCGCTGCTGATGCTGATGCAGCCGAAGGTCGTGCAGGACGTCATGCGCTCCGAGCTCGATCGCGCGCGCGAACGTGGCTACATGAACACGTCGTTCCACGGCGACCATGCCGTGTTCCTCTACGACGGTGCGTGGCAGCGTGGCATCGATTTCGATTACGCCGCCGCTTATGAATATCTGCGCAAGAACGCCACCGATCCGAAGGGTCCGCGTGGTTACCTTGCCGAGTACGACAAGCAGGGCTGGATCTCCGACATCGTGCCCGACGGCAATCCCAGCCCGCCTTACGCCGGCGGCAAGGCCGGCGTGGCCAAGACGCTCGAATATTCGTGGGACGATCACGCCCTCGCCGATTTCGCGCGCCGCCTCGGTAAGACCGAAGACGCGGCGATGTTCGAGAAGCGCGCATCGAACTTCCGTAACGTGTTCGATCCTTCGGTGGGCTTCTTCCGCGGCCGCACGGCCGACGGCAAGTGGATCTCGCCGTTCGATCCGGGCGAGCCGTACTACAACTTCATGATGAAGGAAGGCTCGGGCTGGTCGACGCTGTGGCTGGTGCCGCAGGACGTACAGGGCCTGATGGATCTGCTGGGCGGCCGCGACGCGTTCAACGCCAAACTCGACGCGTTCTTCTCCACGCCGTATACCGCGAAGGGCATCTGCCGCGACTGCACGGGCCTGATCGGCCAGTACGTGCACGGCAACCAGCCCGACCAGCAGGCCGCGTATCTCTACGCGTGGAGCGGCCAGCCCTGGAAGACGCAGGCGCTCGTCCGCCGCATCCTCGCCGACATGTACGGCAGCGATGCCACCGGCTACGGTTATCCCGGCATGGACGACCAGGGCTCGACGTCGTCGTGGTACGTGCTGAGCGCGATGGGCTTCTACCCGGTCGATCCTGCGACGCCCGATTACATCATCGGCAGCCCGATCTTCGACACCGTTCGCCTGCGCCTCGGCAACGGCAAGACGCTGGAGATCGTCGCGCGGAACAACTCGGCGAAGAACATGTACATCCAGTCGGCGAAGCTCAACGGCAAGCCCTGGACCAAGCCGTGGTTCAGCCATGCCGACGTCGTGAACGGCGCCACGCTGGAACTCACGATGGGCCCCGAACCGAGCAAGACCTGGGGCACCGACCCGCACGATGCGCCGCCGTCGATGACGCCGGCCAAGCAGTGAATCGATAAGGACGCAGTGGATGAAGAACACGATGAAACTGAAAGGCGTGAGCGCCTGCGTCGGCCTCGCGCTGGCGATGGGCATGGCTTCGATGGCGATGGCGGCGGACAAGCCGGCGGTGTGGAACGGCATGACCCCGCCGCTCGCGACGCCGTGGACCGCCGAGGTCTCGCCGGATAACGCCCTGCCCGAGTACCCGCGGCCGCAGCTGGCCCGCCCGTCGCTCGAGCATCCGCAGTGGCTGAACCTCAATGGCCTCTGGGAGTTCTCGGCGACGACGAGCGCCGCGAAGCCGGCGTTCGGCCAGGCACTGAAAGACAAGGTGCTGGTGCCCTACCCGATCGAGTCGGTGCTGTCGGGCGTGCAGAAGCATGCCGACTTCATGGTCTACCGCAAGCTGGTGGACGTGCCCGCCGCGTTCACCGCGAAAGGCCAGCACGTGCAGCTGAATTTCGGTGCGGTGGCGCAGGAAGCCACCGTCTACGTCAACGGCAATCAGGTCGCGAAGCACAAGGGTGGCTACACATCGTTCAGCGCGGACATCACCTCCGCACTGAACGCAAAGGGCCCGCAGGAAATCGTCGTCGCGGTGCACGCGCCCGTCGATGGCGAGAACGTGATGGTGGGCAAGCAGCGCCTGAAGCCGGAAGGTATCTTCTACACGGCGGCCTCGGGCATCTGGCAGACGGTGTGGATCGAGCCTGTCGCGGCCACGCGTCTTTCGCAGCTGACCTTCACGCCCGCGACCAGCCTCGACGCGTTCACGGTCACGCCGCGCGTGCAGGGCGACGCTGCGAAAGCCACGCTGCACGTCACGGCCTTCGCCGACGGCAAGCAGGTAGGCGAGGCAAATGGCCCGGCCGGCAAGCCGCTGACGCTCGCCATCGACAAGCCGCATCTGTGGACCCCGGACGACCCGTTCCTCTACACCTTCAAGGCCACGCTCGATAACGGCGGCAAGAAGGACGAAGTCACCAGCTACGCCGGCATGCGTACCGTCGCGATCCAGAAGGTCGGCGGTCGCAACCGCATCGTGCTCAACGGCAAGCCGACGTTCCTGCTCGCCACGCTCGACCAGGGCTACTGGCCCGACGGCCTGCACACCGCGCCGACCGACGCGGCATTGAAGTTCGACGTGCAGAAGACGAAGGACTTCGGCTTCAACACCATCCGCAAGCACATCAAGGTGGAGCCGGCGCGCTGGTACTACTGGACGGATCGTCTCGGCCTGATGGTGTGGCAGGACATGCCGTCGCTGCCGAACGGCCACAACGAGAAGCTCACCGACGCCGACAAGGCCGGCTTCCGCGCGGACGTGACGTCCATCGTGGAGCAGCTGAAGGGTGAGACCTCGATCGTGGGCTGGATCCCGTTCAACGAAGGCTGGGGCCAGTGGAGCATTCCCGCCGCCGCCGAGCTGGCGGCGCAGATCAAGAAGCTGGATCCGTCGCGCATCGTCAACGCCCGCAGCGGCCTCAACTGCTGCGACACGAAGGGCGATCCGAAGGCCGGCGACGTCTACGACGTGCACGACTATCAGGGCCCCGGCCTGCCGAAGCCGGACGCCACGCGTGCGTCGATGGACGGCGAGCACGGCGGCCTGACGCTCGGCGTGCCCGGCCACATGTGGCCGAACACGGCGATCAACCCGTACGGCGAGGTCAAGGATAGCCAGGCCCTGACGGATGGCTACGTCGCCAATACAGCCGTGCTGCGCGACAAGGGCATGGTCGTCGGCATGTCCGGCAGCGTGTACACGCAGATCACCGACGTCGAAGGCGAGCACAACGGTCTCTACACCTACGACCGCAAGGTCGAAAAGCTGGACGAAGCCAAGGTGCGCGCGATCAACGAGGCCGTGATCCAGGCCGGCGCGAAACCGTAAGACCCCCGTCGAAGCGGGACGTCAGCGTATGCCCTCGTCCCGCTTCGATGCCTTGTCCATCTTTTCCTCGCCCTCCTTGATCGCCTTGTCGCGCTTGTCCTGTTGCGGCTTGTCCTGGTTCGCGACGTAGTTGTCGTTGCGATCGCCCGATTGGGGTTTGTGGGTCTGGTCGGCCATGTGCGTTCTCCCGCGCGTGAATGTCACAAGCAGCATCGCGCACCCGGTGTATGCGGCGCCCGAAGCGGCCGTGAAGAACAGCGCAGCAAAACGGGGCCATGTGCCCACCTGCTTTTCAGATCCCCGGGACCACGATGTGGTTTTCCCCCGGAGACGACGATGAAGGCACTCACCTATCACGGTTCCAAGGACGTCCGCGTCGAGACCATGCCGGATCCCACGATCCTGGCCGCCGACGATGTCTTGCTCCGCGTGACGGCCACCGCGATCTGCGGGTCAGACCTTCACCTCTATCACGGCAAGATCCCCGAAACGAAGCATGGCGACATCTTCGGCCACGAGTTCATGGGCATCGTCGAAGAAGCCGGCCCCGAGGTCACGAATGTGGCCGTCGGAGATCGTGTCGTCATTCCCTTCGTCATCGCCTGCGGCAAGTGCTTCTTCTGCGAGAACGATCTCTTCGCGGCCTGCGAAACCACCAACCCGGATCAGGGCGCCAGCGTGCGCAAGCGCGCGAAGATGACGCCACCCGCCGCGCTCTTCGGCTACTCGCACCTCTATGGCGGCGTGCCCGGCGGACAAGCGGAATTCGTGCGTGTGCCCAAGGCGAACGTCGGGCCGTTCCGCGTGCCGGGCAGCCTGGCCGACGAGCGCGTGCTGTTCCTCTCCGACATCCTTCCGACCGGCTACCAGGCGGTGCTCAACGCGAAGGTCGGGCGGGGTTCCACCGTGGCGATCTTCGGTGCCGGTCCTGTCGGCCTCATGGCCGCCGCGTGCGCCCGCATGCTCGGCGCCGAACGCATCTTCATGGTCGACTCGGAACCCTACCGTCTCGACTTCGCGGTGACCGCATTCGACGTGATCCCGGTCGATTTCGGCAATGTGGATCCGTCGGAATTCATCCTCGAGCACACGGCCGGCCGCGGCGTCGACGCGTCGATCGACGCCGTGGGGTTCGAAGCCAAGGGCAGCACCACAGAAACCGTGCTGAGCACGCTCAAGCTGGAAACGAGCTCGGGCGAAGTCGTGCGCCAGTGCATCAGCGCCACGCGGCGCGGTGGCGTCGTCAGCATCCCGGGGGTCTACGCGGGCTTCATTCACGCGTTCCTGATCGGCGACGCGTTCGACAAGGGCCTGACCCTCGCGATGGGCCAGACCCATGTGCAGAAATACCTGCCCGAACTGCTCGAGTTCATCGAGGACGGCAAGCTGCAGCCGGACATCATCATCTCGCACCGCATGAAGCTGGCCGACGCGGCGCGCGGTTATCAGATCTTCGACAAGAAAGAGGAAGACTGCCGCAAGGTCGTCCTGACGCCTTGATCCTGTCGCGGCGCGCGCCGGTCAGAGGGTTGGCGTCGCGCCGCCGTCGACGCGGAAGATCGTTCCGGTCCTTAAATCGTTCGACGCCGCGTCGCCCGAACGGCTCGCCGCCCTCCTCACGCCCGTGCTCGCCGCGTTGCTGGACGCGTGACGACCCTGTGCGAGGCGGGTTTTCACTAGCCCGCCGCCGCCCAACCCGCCTACCCTGCTTCGTCGGCAATCGGGGTGGATCATGGCGGTTCTCGTCTCCGTGAACGTGGGTGGCGTGCACGACCTCGACTGGGGCGGACGGCGCGTGCCCAGCGGTATCGACAAGCGTCCGGTCGACGGTCCGGTCGTCGTCGGCGCGATCAATCTCGCGGGCGACGATCAGGCCGATCGCATGGGCCATGGCGGCGAGCATCGGGCGGTGCTGGTCTATCAGATGGATTCGTACCGGCACTGGGCCGCGTTCCTGCAACGCGATGACCTGAAGCCCGGCGAGTTCGGTGAGAACCTGACCGTCGACGGGCTATCGGACGAGGACGTCGCGATCGGCGACCGTTTCGCGATCGGCACGGCGGTGTTCGAGGTCACCCAGCCGCGCGTCACCTGCTACAAGCTGGGTGCGCGAATGAAGCGGCACGACATGCCCGCGCTGGTCGTCGCGCATCGGCGGCCCGGGTTCTACATGCGCGTGATCCAACAGGGCACGATTCGCGCGGGCGACGCGATCGAACGCGTCGCCACGGCGGCCATCCGCATGAGCGTCGCCGATATCGATACGCTGCTGTATCGCGAACCGCGCCCTCGCGAACTGCTCGAGCGCGCCATCGCGATTCCGGCACTCAGCGAAGGCTGGCGTGGCTCGTTCCGCGATTACCTGACCACACCGGCCGTCGAGGTCGCCGCACCCGCATGGCCGGGATTCCGCGCGCTTCGCCTGCTGTCCCGCACGCCTACGGGCTCGGACATCTGCGCGTTCGTGCTCGGCGCGCCCGACGGCTCGGCGTTACCGCGCGAACTGCCCGGGCAACACGTGGCGGTGCGGCTGCGTCATCCCACGAGCGGCCAGGTATCGGTGCGCATGTATTCGTTGTGCGGCGGTCCGCCGGGCACGTATCGCATCGGGGTGAAGCGCATCGAGGGTGGTGTCAGTGCATGGCTGCACGATCACCTCGCGGTCGGCGATTCGCTCCACACCAGCGCACCACGCGGCACGTTCCTGCTCGATGCCGACGACCGGCCCGTGGTTCTCGTGGCCGCCGGCGTCGGTGTCACGCCGCTGCTGTCGATGCTTCGCGCGGTGTGCGGCGACGCTGCCCGGCGAGCGCCTGTGTGGTGGATACAGGCCGTGCGCGATGGCGCGCACCTGCCGTTCAACGACGAAGTGGAGGCGCTGCTCGCCACGGCGCCGCGAGCCCGTCGACTTCGCTTTTTCAGCATGCCGGGCGCCGCCGACGTGCCCGGTGCCGCGTTCGAGCACGCCGGCCGCCTGACGCTCGACGCACTCACGAGGGAAGGCGTGCCGCTCGACGCGGCGTTCTACGTCTGCGGGCCCGAGGCGATGATGGCCGCGATGGGCAAGGCGCTCCGCGACGCGGGGGCCCCGCCCGCGTCGATCCATCAGGAGACGTTCGGATCGCTCGACGCGTTCGCTCCCGGCCTCGACGCCCGCACATCCCGACCGCCGCACGCGGCCGAAGGCGAGCAAGGCAGCGGCCCCGTGGTGACCTTCACCCGCAGCCGCCTCACGGTACCGTGGAGCGACCGGTTCGCCTCACTGCTGGAGCTCGCGGAAGCCTGCGACGTGCCGGTGCGCTGGTCGTGCCGGACCGGCGTCTGCCACAACTGCCAGACGCCCGTGCTGGACGGCGACGTGAGCTACGCGCCGGAACCGCTGGCCCCGCCCGATTCGGGGCAGGTGCTGCTGTGCTGCGCGCGGCCGACAGGGCCGCTCGAACTCGATCTCTGAGGGGGACCGACACCGGCCCTTGAAAACAAAGGACCAGTGTCCCACTAATAGAGGGCCACCGGCCCTTTAAGGGGCCGGCGAGCGCCCTTCTCTCGTCCTAAACAGGCTCCCCCATGACTTCGAATACGAAAACCTGGCTAATCACCGGCGCCGCGCGCGGCCTCGGTCTTGCCATGACCCGCGCCGCCCTCGAGGCCGGCCATAACGTCGTTGCCGGCGCCCGCAGCCTCGCGGGCTTGTCCGAGCTGGCCAAGGCGCACGGCGACCGTCTTATTGGCGTCAACCTCGACGTGACCGACCGGGCCGCCGCCGATGCAGCGGTTGCGACCGCCGTCGCGGCGTTCGGTGGCATCGACGTGCTGGTCAACAACGCCGGCTACGCCGACGTGGCTCCGATCGAAGAGATGGCCGAGGGCACGTTCCGCGCTCAGTTCGAGACGAATTTCTTCGGTGTGTTCAACCTGAGCCGCGCCGTGCTCCCCACGATGCGCACCCAGGGCAGCGGCCGCATCATCCAGATCTCGTCGGTCGGCGGTCGCATCGGCGGCCCGGGCCTCGGCGCGTATCAATCGGCAAAGTGGGCCGTGAATGGCTTTTCGGAGGTGCTGTCGCGCGAAGTGGCGTCGTTCGGCATCAAGGTCACCGTGGTGGAGCCGGGCGGCATGCGCACGGACTGGGCGGGATCCTCGATGGACGTACCACCCCTTAGCGACGCGTACGCACCCGTGATCGCACCGGTCGTCGAGCGCCTGCGCGCGGCGGACGGCAAGCAGCCGAGCGATCCAGCCCGCATCGCCCAGGTCCTGCTCGACATCGCGGAGAATCCCGAACCGCCCCTTCGTCTGCTGATCGGCTCCGATGCGGTCGCGGTAGCCGCCGGGGCGGCCGAGCGGCTGGCGGCTTCCGACGCGCAGTGGCGCGCGGTCAGTGAATCGGTCGCTTATCCTTCGTGACTGCAGCGAGGCGCTCCTCATGGGCGCCTCGATCACGGGAATAGCGATGAGCGATCGGAACACTGCCCCCTTTCTGCGGGCCCGGAGCCCTGAACAGCGGGAGACCCGCCGTCAGGCGATCCTTCAGGCCGCCGAGCGTTTGCTCGACGCACATGCGGTCAGCGACATCAGCCTTCGCGAGCTGGCACGTAGCGCTGGCCTGTCGAAGACGAACGTCACACGGTATTTCGACACGCGCGAGGCCGTGTTTTTCGCCTTGCTCAACGAGCGATTCGCGTCGTGGATCGCGGAACTCGCCGCGTCCGCGCCCGGTGCGACAAACGATCTGGCCGCCGATGTAAGCGAGTCCCTCGCGCGCCAGCCCGCGCTCTGCAAGTTGTGGGCGTCGCTCGGCGCCGAGCTGGAACGGAATATCCCGGCCAGCGCCATCGTGGCGTTCAAGACGGCACATACCGAGCGACAGATCGCGCTAGCCGCATGGGTCATGTCGTGCGAACCCGCACTCACCGAAGGGCAGGCGCGTGAATGGGTGCAGATGCTGATTCTTCTCGTCGCGGGCCTGTGGCCGTTCGCGCAACCGGCCGCGGCCGTGCAGGAGGCGCTCACGGACCCCGCCCTCGCTTCGTCGCGGGTCGACTTCCGCCAGCGCCTCGAGCGGACGCTTTCCATCGCTCTGCGCGGCATCCTGTCCGCGCCTCCGGCGTGAGTCGACCGCCGCGGCCGATGGCGATCCCTCACGCCGCCGGTTCGACTTCGACCTTGATCCAGCCCGGCTCGCGGCGGTCGAACGCGTCGCAAGCCGCGAGCGCGTCGCTCAGCGGCTCCTGCTGGGTCAGGACATCCGTGGGTTTCACACGCCCCGCTCTCACGCGTCGACGACGTTCTCGAGCCGACCATCGAGCCGACACGGACGCCATCGTGCGCCTGACCCCATCATTCTGGTTCGAGTCGTTCCAGAACTGGCAATCCGAATTTCTCGCCGTGCTCTCGCTCATCGTGCTGTCGATCTTCCTGCGCCAGAAAGATTCGCCGCAGTCGAAGAAGGTCGACGAACCCAACGACAAGACCGGAACGTGAGGCTCAGGTCAGCACGATGAGCTGCTGGGCCACGTAACCCACGAGGAAGATCGCGACGATGACGACGAGCGTCGCCAGCACGCGCTCCGGCCCGGAGCCGGTGTACTCGTGCAGTTCCTCTTCGGAAATGAGCTGACGGTTGCGTCGGTACCGGTGCGTGGCGAGCAGGGTCATCAGCGCACCGACGAGGATCAGCCCGAGGCCGACGATTTCCGACATGCGGATGTGCAGGGTCGGGGCCGTGTGAGTGTCGTTACGTGCCGCGAACGCGATGAACAGGTCGAAGCGTTCGAGCAGGAAGCCGAAGGCCATCACGGCGATCGCCGTGCGCACCCACGCGAGATACGTGCGTTCGTTGGCCGAGTGGTCGGTGAATCTGGGGATCAAGATGCGTGCTCCGGTGGCGCTGCATGGTTGGCGTAGAAGAGAAACGCATGAGCGCGCGTAGGCTGGCTTGGCGATTCGTGTTCACCGCGGGAATAACTCCCAAAAGGTGACGGAGTTGCGGTGACTCTGTGGGACCTGGCTTGCCGGCGAACCCGCGGCAGCGGGCATGCTTGCATGTTTGGCCGGTTGTCGCGAGCACCGTTCGCGCGCGAGCGCGCTCCCACACCGCTTCAATCTTGCCGCGGTCCTGTGGGAGCTGGCTTGCCGGCGAACCCGCGGCAGCGGGCATGCTTGCCTGCAGGGTCGGCTGTCGCGAGCACCCTTCGCTCGCTAGCGAGCTTTCCACAGGGGTGGGGTGCGCGACATCCGGGTTACCGCGGCAGGCGTTCGTCGTACTCGTCCTTGAGCTTCAGCCAGCCGTCCCAGAACGGTTCGGGTTCGGAACCCGACAGGCGTGCCGTCAGCACGTCGAGGTGCATGTGCCAGCCGGCGCTCACGTATAGGCGCGTGGTGCGCTCGGCGATGCGGTGGTGGGTCAGCGTCAGCAGCACCTGGTCGCCGCGCGATTCGAGTTCGAACGCGACGCCGCCGGTGTCGCCCCAGGTGTAGGCGAGTCGACGGGGCGGGTCGAGCTCGGTGATCACCGCCGTCATCCGATGATCGTCTTCGAACCCCTCCGGGCGATTCCCGGGCGGATTCGTCAGCTCGTCGTTGCGCCAGACGAGTTCGAATTCGCTGCCGACGGCCAGCGTCATGTCACCGGACGCGAGCCACTGGCGACGAAGGTCGCTCTGCGTGAGATACGCCCAGACCCGCTCGATGGGGCCGGGCAGCACACGCTGGATCTGCAATGTCGTCGGTTCGATCAGCGTGCCGTAGGTGTCGCGGGTGTCGGTAACGCTCATGGCTTCCCTCCTCGGGATGGCTTTGGCCTGGTCTTGCCCGCATCGGCATCGCGCAGCAGCCGGTCGAGCACATCGAGTCGGTCGGTCCAGAACCGTTCGTAGAACGCGAGCCACTCCTGCACGCTGGCGAGCGGCCCTGGATCGAGGCGGCATATATGGACGCGGCCACGCACCTCTCTCGTGATGAGGCCCGCCTGTTCCAGCACCTTGATGTGCTTGGACGCCGCGGCGAGCGACATCTCGAACGGCTCGGCCAGTTCGCCGACCGTGCGCTCGCCATCGGCGAGTGCACGGAGCATCCGGCGCCGCGTGCGGTCGCCGAGGGCGTGAAAGACCGGATCGAGCTGGGGTGCGTCTAATTCAACCATGTGGTTGAACATACGCTGATGGCGGACAACAATCAACCACTCAGTTGAATGTTTCGAAGCCCGTCATACCGGCGTACGCCGGTATCCACGGCGACCACGCGCGTTACTGCCGCGCGGCAAGAAGCCTGCTCTGGAGAGGGTCGCACCCCATCCGCAAACCGAGGACGTGGGTACCGGCGTGCGCCGGTACGACGGCGGGCTACCGACGGCAGGCTAGAGAGGATGTGGGCGTCGCGTGCGCCGGTACGACGGCGGGCTACCGACGGCAGGCCAGAGAGGGCGTGGGCGTCGCGTACCCCGGTACGACGGCGGGGTGACGCCATCCATGCAACGCCTCGACGATAATCGCCGCATGACCAGACGATCAGATCTCACGCCCGCCTCACAGGGCTTCGTCCGTGTGCGTGGCGCACGCGAGCACAACCTCAAGGACATCGACGTCGAAATTCCGCGCGATGCGCTGGTGGTGTTCTCCGGCGTGTCCGGATCCGGCAAGTCGTCGCTCGCCTTCGGCACGCTCTACGCCGAAGCGCAGCGACGTTACTTCGAATCCGTGGCCCCTTATGCGCGTCGGTTGATCGATCAGGTCGGCGTGCCGGATGTCGACGATATCGAGGGCCTGCCACCGGCCGTGGCGCTGCAGCAGCAGCGCGGCACACCCGGCACGCGGTCGTCGGTGGGCAGCGTCACCACGCTGTCGAGTCTCGTGCGCATGCTCTATTCGCGCGCTGGCACGTATCCGCCGAACCAGCCGATGCTCTTCGCCGAGGACTTCTCGCCCAACACACCGCAGGGCGCATGTCCGCACTGCCACGGCCTGGGCAAGGTCTACGAGGTGACGGAAAAAACGATGGTGCCCGACCCGTCGCTGACGATTCGCGAGCGCGCCATCGCATCGTGGCCACCTGCATGGCATGGCCAGAACCTGCGCGACATCCTGGTGACGCTCGGCTACGACGTGGACATTCCGTGGCGCGACCTGCCGAAGAAGCAGCGGGACTGGATCCTCTTCACCGAGGAGCAACCGGTCGCCCCCGTTTATGCGGGTTTCACGCCGGCGGAAACGCGCGCCGCGCTGAAGCGCAAGACCGAGCCGAGTTACATGGGCACGTACATGGGCGCCCGGCGCTACGTGCTGCATACCTTCACCACGACACAAAGCCCATTGATGAAGAAGCGCGTGTCGCGCTACATGATCGGCAGCGTCTGCCCCGTCTGCCATGGCAAACGCCTCAAGAAGGAAGCACTCTCGGTCACCTTCGCCGGTGTCGACATCGGCAGTCTTTCCGCGATGTCGTTCGACGAGCTCGCCGACACGCTGCGGCCGGCCGCCGAAGGGCGTTTCGACACCCCGGCCACCGGCAGGACGCGGAGCCGCGCGGCGGGCAAGGTGGCGACGGCACAGCGCATCGCCGCTGGCGGCGCGTCGCACGAAGGGTCGTCCGACGTGCGACGCACGCCGAACCTGTCGGAAGAGAAGCGCATCGCCGCGCAGCGGATCGCGCAGGACCTCATGTCGCGCATCGCCACGCTGCAGGCGTTGGGCCTCGGTTACCTGTCGATGGATCGCAGCAGCCCGACGCTCTCTCCCGGAGAGCTGCAACGACTCAGACTCGCCACGCAGATCCGCTCGAACCTGTTCGGCGTGGTCTACGTACTCGACGAACCGTCGGCCGGCCTGCACCCGGCCGACGGCGAGGCGTTGCTCGCCGCGCTGGAGCAACTGAAGCGATCCGGCAATACGATCTTCGTCGTCGAACACGATCTCGACGTGATGCGCCGCGCGGACTGGCTGGTCGACGTCGGCCCCGACGCCGGCGAGCGCGGCGGCCAGATTCTCTACAGCGGGCCGCCCAACGGCCTCGCCGAAGTACGCGGCTCGCATACGGCGCGCTACCTGTTCGCGAGCGAGGCCGTCGCGCGACGCGAAGCGCGCACGCCGAAGGGCTGGCTCGAACTGTGCGGCATCACGCGCAACAATCTTGCGGACCTCGACGTGGCGTTCCCACTGGGAACGTTCACGGCCGTCACCGGCATCTCGGGGTCGGGCAAGTCGAGCCTCGTCAGTCAGGCGCTCGTCGAACTGCTTGGCGAACACCTTGGCCACGAGCCGCCGGCGGCCGATGACGAGGGCGACGATGCCGAGCCGAACGTCGTCACCCGCAGCGGTGGCCGCATCCACGCCGGTGCCGATGCGATCACGCGGCTCGTGCAGGTGGACCAGCGGCCTATCGGCCGCACGCCGCGTTCGAACCTCGCCACCTACACCGGCCTGTTCGACCACGTGCGCAAGCTCTTCGCCGGCACGAAAGCCGCGAAGGCGAAACGCTACGACGCGGGCCGCTTCTCGTTCAACGTGGCGAAGGGTCGTTGCGACACCTGCGAGGGCGAAGGTTTCGTCAGCGTCGAGCTGCTCTTCATGCCGAGCGTCTACGCACCCTGCCCCACCTGCCACGGTGCGCGTTACAACGAGCAGACGCTGAAGGTCGAATGGAACGGCAAGAACATCGCCGAGGTGCTTCAGCTCAATGTCGAGGACGCCTGCGACTTCTTCGCCGACGAGGCGAGCGTCCTGAAGCCGTTGCTGCTGTTACGCGATATCGGGCTCGGTTATCTGAGGCTCGGACAACCCGCCACGGAGCTTTCCGGCGGCGAAGCACAGCGCATCAAACTCGCCACCGAACTGCAACGCACGCAGCGCGGCAGCAACTTCTACGTGCTGGACGAGCCGACCACGGGGCTGCATCCGGCCGATGTGGATCGGCTCGTCGCTCAGTTGCAGGGGCTGGTGGATGCCGGGAATACGGTGGTCGTGGTCGAGCACGAGATGCGCGTGGTCGCCGGAAGCGACTGGGTGATCGACGTGGGGCCGGGCGCGGGGAGCGCGGGCGGGCGTGTCGTGGCGAGTGGCGCGCCGGCCGAGGTTGTGAAGGTGGCGGAGAGTCGGACGGCGGCTTATCTGGCGAGGGTGCTGGGTTAAGCGACGCGGAGGGGGCTGTGTGGCACGTCTGAAGACCGGGCCGTGGATTCCCGCTTGCGCGGGAATGACGGTGAGGAATGGCCGCCACGTTGCCGCCTGCCGCGGATTCCCGCTTTCGCGGGAATGACGGTGAGGAATGGCTGCCACGTTGCCGCCCGCCGTGGATTCCCGCTTGCGCGGGAATGACGGTGAGGGGCCGACCGGTCAGACGCCGTAGTAGTCGCGGTACCAGCGCACGAAGCGATCGACGCCCTCCTCTACCGACACCTGCGGCGCGTAGTCGATCGCGCGGATCAGCTCGCTGACGTCGGCCGCCGTGTCGGGCACGTCGCCGGGCTGAAGCGGCAGCAGGTCCATCACCGCTTCGCGGCCGAGGCACTGCTCCAGGCGGCGGATGTAGTCGAGCAGTTCCACCGGCTGTTCGTTGCCGATGTTGAACAGGCGAAACGGCGCGACGCCGCTCGACGACGGATCGGGGTCGGCGCTGTTCCAGTCGGTGTCGACGGTCGGCGGGCGGTCGAGGCAGCGGATCACGCCTTCGACGATGTCGTCGACGTAGGTGAAGCTGCGGCGGTGCCTGCCATGATTGAACACGGGAATCGGTTCGCCCTGCAGGATCGCCCTGGTGAACAGGAACAGCGCCATGTCGGGGCGGCCCCAAGGGCCGTACACCGTGAAGAATCGCAGGCCCGTGCAGGGAACGCGGTAGAGGTGCGCGTAACTGTGCGCCATCTGCTCGTTCGCTTTCTTCGTCGCGGCGTACAACGTCAGCGGATGTTCGGCGGAATCGTGCTCGGAGAACGGCATCGTGCGGTTGGCGCCGTAGACCGAACTCGTCGAGGCGAACACCAGATGTTCGACGCCGAGCGAGCGGCACCCCTCCAGCACATGGAGGAAACCGGTGACGTTGCTCGACACGTACACGTGCGGATTCTGCGCCGCGTAGCGCACGCCCGCCTGCGCGGCGAGGTGCACCACGCGCTGTGGGCGGTGCGTCGCGAACAGGGCTTCCATCGCATCGCGATCGGCGAGGTCGGCGTGCACATGGGTATAGCGCGGATGATCGCGAAAGCGGCCGAGACGCGCCTGCTTCAGCGTCACGTCGTAATAGTCGTTGAGGTTGTCGAGGCCGACGACCTCGTCGCCGCGTTCCAGCAGACGCATGGCGACGTGCGAACCGATGAACCCCGCCGTGCCGGTAACCAGTACCTTCATCGTGTCGCTCCGTCGTTAGAGTCGTCCGTCCACCGCGTCGCGCGGCAGTACGTATTTCACGTCGTAGATCACCGCGCCCGGCTTGCCGAACGCGCGAATGCCCTCGGCGCCGAGGGCGTGGAATTCGCGATGGCCCACCGCGACGACGATCGCGTCGTAGCCGGCGGCGTCGGGCACGGCCACCGTACGCAGGCCGTATTCGTGCTCCGCCTCGGCCGCGTCCACCCACGGGTCGTGCACGTCGATCGTGGCGTTGTAGGTCTTCAGCGAGGCGATGATGTCGACCACGCGCGTGTTGCGCAGGTCGGGACAATTTTCCTTGAACGCGAGGCCGAGCACGAGCACGCGCGCGCCCACGGGATTCAGGCCCTTGCAGACCATCAGGCGGATCAGCTCGCCGGCGATGTACGGACCCATGCCGTCGTTGGTGCGACGGCCGGCCAGGATCACATCGGGGTGGTGGCCGACTTCCTGCGCCTTGTGCGTGAGGTAGTACGGATCGACGCCGATGCAGTGGCCGCCGACCAGACCCGGGCGGAATGGCAGGAAATTCCACTTGGTGCCGGCGGCTTCCAGCACCTCGAGCGTGTCGATGCCGAGTTTGTTGAAGAGGATGGCGAGATCGTTGACGAGCGCGATGTTGAGATCGCGCTGGGTGTTCTCGATGACCTTGGCGGCCTCGGCCACCTTGATGCGGCTGGCCTTGTATGTACCGGCGTCGATGATGCTCGCGTAGAGCGCATCGACGAAGTCGGCGGCATCGGGTGTCGAACCCGACGTGACCTTGCGGATGGTGGTGACCCGGTGCTGCTTGTCGCCCGGGTTGATGCGCTCGGGGCTGTAGCCCACGAAGAAATCGTCGTTGAACGTGAGGCCCGAGACGCGCTCGAGGATCGGCACGCAGACTTCCTCGGTGCAGCCGGGGTAGACGGTCGACTCGTACACCACCACGTCGCCGCGCTTCAGCACCGCACCCAGCGTTTCGCTTGCGCGGGTGAGCGGAGTCAGGTCCGGCCGCTTCGCGCTGTCGATCGGCGTGGGCACGGTGACGACGAACACGGTGCAATCGCGTAGCGCGTCGAGATCGCTGCCGAAGGTCAGCCGGCTCGCCGACCGCAGGGCCTCGGTTTCCACTTCGAGCGTGCGGTCGGCGCCGGCGCGCAGTTCGTCGACGCGCGACGCGTCGATGTCGAAGCCGAGCGTCGGGTAGCGTTTGCCGAACTCCACGGCGAGAGGCAGGCCGACATAGCCCAGCCCGATGACGCCGATCCTTACGTTGTCCAGCTGCTGCATTGCCGCTTCCGTTGGAAGAACGGCACGACCGGGCCTGGCCCGGCATGGCCGTGGAGCCCGGAAGCCTAGCGGATCGCCCGTGCGGCGCGCCAGCGCCGCGCCGGGGTCAGCCGCCTTCGGCGGTCGGCAGCTCGCTGACGTCGCGCACGCTGTAGACGTCGATGCCGTACGGCGCCTTGTCGTCGCCGGTGGCCTTGAAGCGCCCGAAGACGGTGGCGTCGGCGCGCACGCCCTTCGCACCGACGGTACGGCGGAACGACGAGACATCGCGTTTGCGGCTGGAGGCGTCGTCGATGCTCAGGCTGAGCGAGGTGGCGCACTGCGCGTCGGAAAGTGTGGTGACCTTGCCGTCGGTGGCGGCGACGCCCCTCACCGTGACCGTGGTGCCGACGTAGCGCTGGGCCGTGCCGACCACGCTGCAGATCGAATCCGGTGCCGGCTCGTCGCCACGCGCCGAGGCGCCGGCCGAAGCCAGCACGAGGATGGCGACTCCCGTCGCCCGTACGAAAGTGACCGCGTTCATAGGTAATCCCCCTTGATGCCGGCCCATGGACGGGCCGAGCCGATTGGACGGCTAAACCAAGGACACCGCGTTTTCGGCAACGGGTCAATAAGAAAAATGGGTAGGAATGGCGCCGCGGGGCCTCCCTGCACCCCGGTTCGTGCCGCAGATGCGCGATAATCCCGCCATCCCCTCCCCGACCCGACGGACTCCCCATGGCTTCCTACGAAGACGACGATTTCGACGATCGTTACGACCACGACGACGAGGATGGCGAGGCCACCGTCGAGAACCAGATCTACGCCCTGCTCCAGCTGATCAACCCCGGCGACGAGGACAGCGCCCTGCAGCAGTTCAACGCGTGGCGGGAGCAGACCGAGGAAGAAGGCGACGACGACCCGGTGCGCATCGTGGGCCAGGTCATCGACTGGAGGGCCGGTTTCGAGGTCGACATGGACGACACCCGCGCGCTGGTCGAGGCGATCAACGAGCTGACCAGCCGCTGGAACGACGTGACGATCGACTGGGACGGCGATCCGGACGACGACGAATTCCACGAGAACACCGACGGCCCCGAGCTCTTCGGCCGGGCTTTCGACCAGCTGAGGGAGCACGGGTACACCCTGTGGTCGCGCGAGGCCGACGACGAGGTCTACGCCGGCTGGATCACCTCGTCGCGGGACGACGAGACGATGCGCGAACTGGCGACCGCGCTGGGGATCAACCTGCGGCTCGGCAGTCAGGTGGGCTGAGGCAGCCCTCCCACCCTTCGGCAGGCGATAACCGGGTGGGAGCCGATCGCATCGGCGAACCCGCGGCAGCGGGCCCGGATGAGACCGCCTATAATCCCGAAGATGAACTATCGCCACGCGTACCATGCCGGCAACTTCGCCGATGTCCTCAAGCACATGGTGCTCGTGGCCCTGATCGACGCCCTGAAGCAGAAGGACTCCCCCTTCTGCTACATCGACACGCACGCCGGCCGGGGTCGCTACGACCTGCGCAGCACGGAAGCGCGCAAGACGGGCGAAGCCGACGAAGGCTTCGGCGTGCTGAAGACCGCTACCGGCCTGCCGCCGCTGCTGTGGAAGTGGCTGGAGATCGTGCGGGCCAGCAACGAAGGGGACGACTCCCTCCGTTTTTATCCGGGGTCGCCCTGGATCGCCGCGCACATGATGCGGGCCACCGACAGCGCCCAGCTGTGCGAACTGCGCGTCGACGACGCCGGCGCGCTGCGCCAGCTGTTCCACCGCGACGCCCGCGTGCACGTGCACCAGCGCGACGGCTACGAAGCACTGAACGCACTGATTCCGCCGAAGGAAAAGCGCGGCCTGGTTCTCATCGACCCCCCGTTCGAGGCGCAGGAAGGCGAATTCCGGCAGATCGAGAAATCGCTGAAATCGGCCCTCGAAAAATGGCCGGGCGGCGTCTTCGCCGTGTGGTACCCCATCAAGGTGCGCAGCCAGGTGCAGCCGTTCCATCGCTGGCTGACGAAGTGCGGCGCGAAGCGAGTGCTCGCAGTCGAACTGCTGCTGCGGCCGGACGACTCCCCGCTGCGCCTGAACGGCACGGGCATGGTGATCGTCAATGCGCCGTGGAAACTCGATGAGGCGCTGCGCGATTCGCTGCGGCTGTTGCCGAAGCTGCTCGGCAAAGTGGGCGAATCCGAATACCGGCTGACCTGGCTGGTGGACGAGAACAAAGATGAAGTTCCCGCGAAGATGCCGCACGCGCCCCATTCAGTACGGAAGCGCTAAAGTCACTCCACTCGCCAGGAGTCGACCCATGCGCCCGTCCATCGTCCGTCTCGCCGTCCCTGCCGCCGTCCTCGCCATCGCTCTCGCCGGCTGCGCGCCCGCCCCCATCTACAAGCCCACGCCGAACAACGCGGCCGTGCCGCCCGCGCAGGTATCGCGCGAGCCGGAGCGTTACGCGGCGGCCGACGTGATCTGGGGCGGCCGTATCGTCAACGTCCGCAACTTCGCCGACCACAGCGAAATCGAAGTGCTCGCCTACCCGCTCGACGGGTCGCAGCGCCCGCAATCGAACGACACCGGTAACGGGCGTTTCATCGCCGCGATGCCGGGATACGTCGAGAGCCTCGACTACCCGGCCGGCGGGCTCGTGACCATCGCGGGCCGCCTCAACGGCACCCGCACCGGCAACGTCGGGCAGGCGCAGTACACGTTCCCGCTGGTGTCGGTGAACCAGTCGCACGTCTGGACGGCCAAGGAAATGTCGGGCGGCCATCCCAACGTCAGCTTTGGCGTCGGTGTGGGCGTCATACGGTAAGATCCTGCGGATCGGCCCGCGCACGGACACGTCGCGGGCCTTCCATCGACCGCAGGGAATCCCATGTCCGGACACGCCGACTCGAAACGCGCGATCTTCCTCGCGCTCGGTGCCAATTTCGCCATCTTCGTCGCCAAGCTCGTGGCCGCGGTATTCACCGGGTCGGGTGCGATGCTCGCCGAAGCCGTTCACTCGCTGGCCGACTGCGGCAACCAGGGCCTGCTGCTTCTCGGCATGAAGCAGGCGAAACGTCCGCCCTCGCCGGACTATCCGCTGGGCTGGGGTCGCGCGCTGTATTTCTGGTCGTTCCTCGTCGCCATCCTGCTTTTCAGCGTGGGCGGCATGTTTTCGGTCTACGAGGGCATCCACAAGCTGACCCATCCCGAACCGCTGCGCTACGCGTGGCTGGCCGTGGGCGTGCTGGTGTTCTCGATCGTCACCGAGGGCATCTCCATGCACGGCTGCATGCAGGAGGTGAACAAGGCCCGCGAAGGCCGTGGCCTCTGGCAGTGGTTCCGCGAGACGCGTGCCAGCGAGCTGCTGGTGATCTTCGGCGAAGATCTCGCCGCGCTGGTCGGCCTGTGCCTCGCCCTCGTCGCGGTGCTGCTGACGATGCTCACCGGCAACCTGCTGTTCGACGCCCTCGGCACCATCGCGATCGGCGTGCTGCTGATCGTCGTCGCCGTGGCGGTGGCCCGCGAGGTGAAGGCGCTGCTGATCGGCCAGGGCGTCGAGCCCCGGCAGCGCGCCGCGATGCTCGCATTCCTCGAAGCCCGCCCGGAAATCGACACGGTCTACAACGTGCTGACCCTGCAGATGGGCACCGACGTCATGGTGGCCGTGAAGGCGAAAATGGCCCCGACGCCCACCGCCCGCGCCATGGTCGAGGCGATCAATATCGTCGAGGCCGATTTCAAGGCGAAGTTCAGGGACGTCCGCTGGAGCTTCTTCGAGCCGGATTACACGGACTGAGGCAAGCCCCCTTCGCCGATACGATCGGCTCCCACCCCTTCGGTAGGCACGCTGTTGGCAGCGGGTGGGAGCCGATCGTATCGGCGATGGCCGCGACGCGGCCGCCGGAGTGCCGGGGCCTTCACCTCCGGGTAGTACAATCGACGGCTTGTCCGCAAGGCTGTCGTCCGATTCCATGCCCGTAGCGCTCCCCCGCCCCCCGCTTCCCGTCAACGCGAAAACCCGCCGTTACTGGGCCGTGCCGCATGGCTCGTCCTGGGCGCTGGAAATCGCCGAGGCCGCCCGCTCGCACGAGGGCCTGCTGGTCGTCGTGGTGCGCGATACGCGCAGCGCCGACAACCTCGAGAGCGAGCTGGCGGTGTTCGCCGGCGAACTCCCGGTGCTGCATTTTCCTGACTGGGAAACCCTGCCCTACGACGTCTTCAGTCCGCACCCCGAAGTCGTCTCGCAGCGGATCGCCACGCTCTATCGCCTGCCGTCCACGAAGCGCGGCGTGCTGGTGGTGCCCGTCGCCACGCTGATGCAGCGGATATCCCCGCGCACGCACATCACAGGCTCGGGCCTGGTGCTGCGCAAGGGCCAGAAGCTCGACCTCGCCTCCGAGCAGCGCCGGCTCGAAGCCGCCGGCTACCGCAACGTGCCGCAGGTGGCCGAGCCGGGCGACTTCGCCGTGCGCGGCGCGCTGATCGATATCTACGCCATGGGCGCCAGCGAGCCCTACCGCGTGGAGCTCTTCGACGACGAGGTGGAATCCATCCGCACGTTCGACACCGAGACGCAGCGGTCGCAGCAGCAGGTCGACAGTGTCGACCTGCTGCCCGCGCGCGAATTCCCGCTGACGGAAGACGCGGCGAAAACCTTCCGCGCGAACCTGCGCGAACGGTTCCCCATCGATATCCGTCGCTGCCCGCTCTATCAGGACATGAAGGAAGGCGTGACACCGGGCGGCATCGAGTACTACCTGCCGCTGTTCTTCCCGGTCACGGAAACGCTGTTCGACTACATCGCGGGCGACGCGCTGTTCGTGCTCGGGGAAGGCACGCTCGAATCGTCCGAGCAGTTCTGGACGCAGACGGGCGAGCGCTACGACCAGCGCGCGCACGACATCGAGCGGCCCGTGCTGCCGCCGGCCGAGATCTATCTCCCGCCCGAGCAGCTGCGCGAGCGCCTCAACAGGCAGGTGCGCGTCGACGTGGTGCCGGCCGGCCACGAGCATGCCGTCGACCTCGGCACGCTACCCGCACCGGAGGTTCCGCTCAACCGCAAGGGCGAAGAGCCCGGCACCGGGCTGCGCCACTTCCTTGCCAGCTACCCCGGTCGCGTGCTGATCGCCGCCGACTCGGCCGGCCGCCGCGAAGCGCTGATCGAGCAGCTCGCCGGCGCGGGCCTGAAGCCGGTCAGCGTGGAAGGCTGGAAGGCCTTCCTCGCAGGCAGTGAACCGCTGTCGATCACGGCCGCGTCGCTCGAGCAGGGCTTCGCGCTGAAGGACCCGGCACTCACGGTGCTCACCGAGCGCGAACTGTTCGGCGAGCGCGTGCGCACCGATCGCAAGCGCCGGGCCGGCGCCGCGCGCGATCCCGAAAGCATCATCAAGGACCTGACCGAGCTGTCCATCGGCTCGCCCATCGTCCACATCGACCACGGCGTGGGCCGGTACCAGGGCCTCGTGTCGCTCGACGTGGGCGACATGCCCGGCGAGTTCCTCACCATCGAGTACGCCAAGGGCGACAAGCTCTACGTGCCCGTGGCGCAGCTCGGCCTCGTCAGCCGTTACACCGGCACCGCGCCCGAACTCGCCCCGCTGCATTCGCTGGGCGGCGACGCCTGGGAGCGCGCGCGCAAGAAGGCGGCCGAGAAGGTTCGCGACGTCGCGGCCGAACTGCTCGCGATCTATGCGCAGCGCGAAGCGCGTCAGGGCGAATCGCTGTCCGTCGATCGCCAGATGATCGAAGAATTCGCGGCGACGTTCCCCTTCGAGGAAACGCCCGACCAGCAGGCGGCCATCGATTCCGTCATCGTCGATCTCGCGGCGCCGCGCGCGATGGATCGCGTGGTGTGCGGCGACGTCGGCTTCGGCAAGACCGAGGTCGCCTTGCGCGCGGCCTTCGCTGCCGCCACGGCCGGCAAGCAGGTGGCGGTGCTCGTGCCCACCACCCTGCTCGCGCAGCAGCATTACCGCAATTTCGCCGACCGCTTCGCCGACTGGCCGGTGCGCGTCGACGTGCTCTCGCGCTTCAAGTCGAAGAAGGAAGTGGACGCGGCGCTGGAGCGTCTCGCCGACGGCCAGGTCGACGTGATGGTGGGCACGCACAAACTGCTGCAGCCGGACATCCGCTTCAAGAACCTCGGCCTCGTCATCGTCGACGAAGAACAGCGCTTCGGCGTGCGGCAGAAGGAGCAGCTGAAGAAGCTGCGCGCGGAAGTCGACCTGCTGACGCTCACCGCCACGCCCATTCCGCGCACGCTGAACATGGCGATGAGCGGCCTGCGCGACCTGTCGATCATCGCCACGCCGCCCGCGCATCGCACGGCGGTGCGCACGCTGATCTCCACCTACCAGCCGGCGCTGATCCGCGAGGCCATCCAGCGTGAGCTCGCGCGCGGCGGCCAGGTGTACTTCCTGCACAACGAGGTGGAATCCATCGAACGCACGGCGCGCGAGCTCGGCGAACTGGTGCCCGAAGCCCGCATCCGCGTCGCGCACGGACAGATGCCGGAGCGCGAGCTGGAACAGGTGATGGCGGACTTCCACCGCCAGCGCTTCAACGTGCTGGTGTCGACCACGATCATCGAATCCGGTATTGACATCCCCAGCGCCAACACCATCGTCGTGAATCGCGCCGACCGCTTCGGCCTGGCGCAGCTGCACCAGCTACGTGGACGCGTCGGCCGCTCGCACCATCGCGCCTATGCGTACCTGATCGTGCCCGACCGCAAGGCGATGACGGCCGACGCCGAGAAACGTCTCGAAGCGCTCGCTTCGCTCGAAGAACTGGGTGCGGGTTTCACGCTGGCCACCCACGATCTCGAGATCCGCGGCGCCGGCGAAATGCTGGGCGAGGAGCAGTCGGGCCAGATCCAGGAGATCGGATTCGGGCTCTATACCGAATTGCTCGATCGCGCGGTGCGCGCGCTGAAGTCGGGCAAGGTGCCCGATTTCGACCTGACGTCGGAACACGAAACGGAGGTGGAACTGCACCTGCCCGCGCTGATTCCGGAGGATTACCTCCCCGATGTGCACACGCGCCTGACGCTCTACAAGCGCATCGCCAGCGCGCGCAACGACGACGGGCTGCGCGAACTGCAGGTGGAGATGATCGACCGCTTCGGCCTGCTGCCCGACCAGACCAAGTGCCTGTTCGCCGTGGCGCAGCTGAAACTGATGGCCACGCCGCTAGGTATCCGCAAGCTCGACTTCGGCGCCAACGGTGGCCGCGTCACGTTCCGCGATAAACCGGACATCGATCCGATGGCGCTGATCCGGCTGATTCAGCAGCAACCGCGCGTGTTCAAGATGGATGGACAGGACAAGCTGCGCGTGATCCTCGAGCTGCCGGGCTCGGCGGAGCGCATCCGCACGGCGCACGATCTTCTGGTGTCGCTGGGAGCGCCGCGGCCGGGTTGATTCCGCTGAACGGCGTTCGCCGATACGATCGGCTCCCACCCGCTGGTAGCGAAGTCTCGCAAGGCTGCTACCGAAGGGTGGCAGCCGATCGTATCGGCGAAAATGTCCTGCCTCAGGCGACCGGGCTCGACCGCACCAGGTACTGCACGCTGAAGCGACGGTCCTCGTCCATCCAGACCTTCTCGACCGAAAGCCCGGCCTTGTTCGCCATCTGCGCGAAATCGTCGAGCGAGTACTTGCAGCTGTATTCCACCTGCATCGCTTCGTCTTCGCGGAACGAGAAGGTCTCGTTGCGCACGTGCACGTCCTGGCGCTTCGTGCTCACCAGCGACGTTTCGATGCGACCGGCCAGCGCGTTGTAGCGCGCGCGGTGGCGGAACGCATTCACATCGAAATCGGTGCCCACCTCGCGATTCAGCCGCACCAGCATGTTCAGCGTGAAGTCGCGCGTGACGCCCGCGGCGTCGTTGTACGCGGCCTCGATCTGCGCCGGATCCTTCTTCAGGTCCACGCCGACCACCACGGCGCCACCCTCGCCCATCTCGGCGCGCATCTGCCGGAGGATGCGGACGGCGTCCTTCGCTTCGAAGTTACCGATCGTCGATCCGGGAAAATAGATGGCCGTGCGCCGGGGCGAACGCGCGGCCACCGGCAGGCGAAGCGGCTGGGTGAAGTCGGCGCACACCGGCTGCATCGGCACATCGGGGAAACGCGTCGCGAGTTCCGCCACGCTCTCCATCAGCGCGCTGCGCGAAATCTCCACGGGCACGTACGCCACAGGCGTTTCCAGGTGCTCGAGCAGCATGCGCGTCTTGATGCCGCTGCCGCTGCCGTATTCCACGAGACGCACGTCGGGACCGAGGGTATCCGCGATATCACCCGCGTGATCGCGCATGATCGCGATCTCCGTGCGCGTCAGGTAGTACTCGGGCTGCTCGCAGATGGCTTCGAACAGTGCGGAGCCGCGCTCGTCGTAGAAGAGGCGCGACGGTAGCTTTTTCTGCGGCGCGGACAGCCCGCGGCGCACGGTTTCGAGGGTGTCCTCGACATCCGGATGACGGTCGTCGACGCGGATGTCTTTCGGTTGAGCGCTCATCGATCGGTTCCCAGTCGTATCCCCGTGAACTGCCAGCGGGCATGGGGAGGAAAGAAATTGCGGTACGTCGCGCGAACGTGATCGGCAGGGGTGGCGCAGGAGCCGCCGCGTAACACCCACTGCCCGTTCATGAATTTTCCGTTGTATTCGCCCAGCGCACCGTTGAGCGGGCGAAAGCCCGGATAACTGACATAAGGGCTCATCGTCCATTCCCAAACGTCGCCGTACATCTGGCCGAGCGCCGTTTCGAACGACGAGGCGTGGGGATGGAACCATCCGGCATCCTGAAGGTTGCCCTGCACCGGGATATCCGCGGCGAGGGTTTCCCATTCGGTTTCGGTCGGCAGGCGCGCGCCGGCCCAGCGCGCGAACGCGTCGGCCTCGAAATAGCTGATGTGGCACACGGGCGCATGGGGATCGATGGCGCGACGGCCGTGCAGCGTGAATTCGGTTTCGAGCGCCTCGTCCCAGTACAGCGGACGCGCCCACCCTTCCGCCTGCACGACGGCCCAGCCGTCGGACAACCAGAGCATCGGGTCGCGATAGCCGCCGTCCTGAATGAACGCGAGGAACTCGGCGTTCGTCACCGGCCGATTGGCCAGCGAGCCAGCCTGACGGTACGTGCGATGACGCGGGCCTTCGTTGTCGAAGTGGAAACCGTCGCCGGCATAGCCCACCTCCACCACGCCCTCGTCGAACGGCACGTACTGCAGGGACGGCGCCGCCATCGACAGCGCGCGCGGCGCATCGGGTGCGAAGGCCGGTTCGAGCGGGTTCTGCGCGAAGGCGTGCTTGATGTCGGTCAGCAGCAATTCCTGGTGCTGCTGTTCGTGCTGGCAACCGAGTTCGATCAGCGTACCCAGCACCGCGTCGTCGTCGCGCGCGATGCGTGCGGCGATGGCCTCGTCGACGCGCGCACGATAGTCGCGCACTTCGTCGAGCGTCGGCCTCGTCAGCATGCCGCGATGCGGTCGCGCGTGCATCGGTCCGATCGACTGGTAATACGAATTGAACAGGAAGTGCCACTCGGGATTCGACGTGCGGTACCCGTCGTCGCGTTCGAGGATGAATTTCTCGAAGAACCACGTCGTGTGGGCCAGGTGCCACTTGGTAGGGCTGGCATCCGGCATCGACTGCACCACGGTGTCCTCGGGCCGCAGCCGCGCGCACAGCTCCACCGTACGCCGGCGTACGTGGGTGTAACGATGAAGAAGATCCGTGCTTGCCGAGGGTGTCGGTGGGGAGCCAAGCGGGCGGACTGTCATGACGCGGTTTCCGATGCCACCGTGGGACGCGGTGGTATTCGCAAACGATGCCGGAGCAAACGTTCAACCGACGTGAGCGGAGCCGTCCGGCACCTTAACGAGCAGTGCACCCAGGCCTTGTGGATACTCGCTTCCAAGCGAAATCCGGCTTAACGTCGGGATACTCAACCGGAGGTCTCAGGCATGAACGCGCGAACCCTTCTCACCGCATCGCTGCTGGGCGCCTGTGCCCTCCTGGCCGCCTGCGCCCCAGGCCCCGCTCGCAAGGAACTGCCCTACGCCGATTGCCTGCGAACGAGCCAGATCAATCGCTGGGGCGTCGTCGACGGCAGCACGTTCGTCGCGGCCAACGGCCCGAACTACTACCGCATCAAGACCACCACCGACTGCCCACGCGCGGATCTGGGTGGCGGCATTCGTTTCCGCCTGTCCAACAGCGACAAGGCGGTCACCGGCCCCGACATGCGCATGTGTGGCGGCATCAACGAACAGATCGTCCGCCGCGACGACCCGCCGTGCCAGATCCTCTCGATCGAGAAGATCGACAAGACGGCGTTCGACCAGTTGCTCGATTCGTCGTCGTCGAAGGGCTCAGGGGCGGGTCCGACCGGCTCGGTGCCTTGATGCGTTGACGGGAGAGCTCCCTGGGGAGCGAACGGCGCTTGCCGTATCGCTCGAGCGATGCTTACCCCGGTGGGAGCCAGCCTGCTGGCTCCCACCC